>RCNB010000128.1_pt1 | contig 80094 bp, 57 predicted proteins | sample 2041321 | NCBI WGS metagenome assembly RCNB01 (sample SAMN09708232, study PRJNA481090) | Marine sediment metagenome, whole genome shotgun sequencing project. | reverse complement strand
GTATTGGGAGATGCAGGCCGAACATGGGCTGGTGAATTCTAAGGAAGCCTATTGTTTTCGGAAAACAGGAGTGGTATACACAGTATACCTACCGGAAAATGGAAACTATACCATCGATTTGACAAAAATTGAAGGTGAGTTTTCGTTGAACTGGTTCGACCCCTTAAATGGTGGAAAGCTACAGGAAGGTTCGGTCAAAACCATTAATGGTGCTGATATTCAAAAATTAGGACTTCCTCCTAACAAAAACCAGCAAGATTGGGTCGTGCTTCTTCGCCTGAAAAATTGACGCACAGAAGGTTCTCTAAAAAATAAAAAAGGATAAACAACATTTAATACTTAAGTGGCTTACCCAAATCAAGTACTTCCAAAAAAAAACGTCCTGATAATTTTATCAGGACGTTTTTTGAGTATTTATAAGTGTCTATCGGTGACCTGCCATTACATCATTCCGGGCATTCCACCGCCGCCATGGCCATGTCCGCCACCGCCGCCAGCAGGCGCTTCTTCTTTGATGTCAGTCAGGGCACACTCGGTCGTTAAGATCATACCAGCAACCGAAGCCGCATTTTCCAACGCGATACGGGTCACTTTTTTAGGATCTATTATACCTGCCTTCAGCATATCTACATATGTCTCAGACTTAGCATCGTAACCAAAATCACCTTTACCATCTAAAATTTTGGCAACGACTACCGATCCTTCACCACCGGCATTGCTTACGATAGTCCTTAAGGGAGATTCTATAGCTTTGGCAACGATTTGTAAACCTGTTTCCTCATCCGCATTTTCTACTTTTACTTTTGACAGTACCGATTTGGCTCTTAGTAAGGCCACACCACCACCAGCGACAATACCTTCTTCAACTGCAGCTCTAGTTGAGTGTAGGGCATCATCGACACGATCTTTCTTTTCTTTCATTTCAACTTCTGAAGCAGCACCAACATAAAGAACAGCTACACCCCCGGCTAATTTGGCCAAGCGCTCTTGTAGTTTTTCTTTGTCGTAATCAGAAGTAGTAGTCTCGATTTGAGATTTTATCTGATTGACACGCGCCTTGATATCTTTCTGAACACCACCGCCGTTCACGATAACCGTATTGTCTTTATCGATGGTCACTTTTTCACAAGTTCCCAACATATCGACAGTCGTATTGTCTAAAGAGAAACCTCTTTCTTCAGAGATAACGGTACCTTTAGTCAAGATGGCGATATCTTCCAACATTGCTTTTCTTCTGTCTCCAAAACCAGGTGCTTTTACAGCAGCGATTTTTAAAGAGCCTCGCAATTTATTAACTACCAAAGTAGCCAAGGCCTCACCATCAACGTCTTCAGCAATAATCAATAAAGGTTTACCTGATTGTGCTACTGGCTCCAATACAGGAAGCAGGTCTTTCATCGCGGAAATCTTCTTATCAAATAAAAGAATGTACGGATTCTCTAAATCAGCCGTCATCTTTTCAGAATCGGTCACGAAATACGGAGAAAGGTATCCGCGGTCGAACTGCATTCCTTCAACAACATCGACATAAGTATCGGTTCCTTTGGCTTCTTCAACGGTAATGACACCTTCTTTGCCAACTTTACCGAACGCTTCGGATATAAGGGCACCAATGTTTTCATCATTATTAGATGAAATTGCCGCTACTTGAGTAATTTTTTCTGAAGAATCCCCAACTTTCTTAGCTTGCTTTCCAAGGTTTTCAACGATGGCCGCGACAGCTTTGTCGATACCTCTTTTCAAATCCATTGGGTTGGCGCCTGCGGCTACGTTTTTCAAGCCTTCTTTAACGATAGACTGGGCTAAAACTGTTGCTGTAGTTGTACCATCACCGGCGAGGTCATTAGTTTTTGACGCTACTTCTTTCACCATCTGTGCACCCATGTTCTCAAGTGGGTCTGCCAATTCTATTTCTTTGGCTACGGTTACACCATCTTTGGTCACTTGAGGCGCGCCAAAAGATTTGCTGATAATTACGTTTCTTCCCTTGGGTCCCAAGGTTACTTTAACTGCATTTGCCAACGCATCGACACCTCTTCTGAGGCCATCGCGTGCGTCGATATCAAATTTTATATCTTTTGCCATAATAAATGATTAGTATTTTTTATTCCCGAGATTGCGGGAAGCTGTTTAATGATTCTTTAGTGTTTGTTGATTGGATTCCCGTCTTCACGGGAATGACAAAAAATATTTTAGATGATTGCTAGAACATCACTTTCGCGCATCATCAGGTAGTCTACGCCCTCAAGTTTGAGTTCGGTACCTGCATATTTGCCGTAAAGCACTTTGTCACCGATTTTTACGGTTACCTTTTCGTCTTTTGTTCCTGGTCCGACAGCAACGATTTTACCTTGTTGTGGTTTTTCTTTTGCCGTGTCAGGAATGTAGATGCCAGACGCAGTTTTGGTTTCAGCAGCCATAGGTTCGATAAGTACCCTATCGGCCAATGGTTTAATGTTGACTTTTGCCATATTTATAGTTTTTAGTTTGAAAAATTAATATTCTAGTTTCCTAGTGGGCAGAAATTATGCCATTACAGTAAAACTGACACTTTGTTAAAAAAAAAATGCCAGCTTGTCATTTGGGCTGGCATTTTGTTATATTTTTTATGATATTAAAGACTATCCGACGGACTTGTTGCCGCTGCTGGCACTTCTTCAGGAAGTGCTTCCGGTAATGTTTCGGGAACTGTGGTTTCTATATCATCACCGTTTAGCAATTTTGAATCGCTATCTCCAAAATTTCCTTTTAAGGCTACATTGGAGGCCAAAATCAATACGACAAGTAGAATAGATAAAGTCCAAGTGCTTTTATCTAAAAAATCCCCTGTTTTTTTGACACCACCAACTATTTGACTTCCACCGCCGCCAAAGGAAGAGGATAATCCGCCACCTTTTGGGTTCTGGACCATAATGACCAAAACCAAAAGAAAGCAAACGATGATTATTAGGATTAAAAATATGGTAAACGTATTCATTACTTCTACTTGTTTTCTTGTTGAATTTTTTCTACCGCTTTAATTCGGTCTGCAAAGAAACCACTTTTTTCCGGATATTTCAAACTTAAAATTTTGTAGGCCTGTATGGCTTTCTTATACTTTTTTTGTTCCAAATATACCTTAGCCAAAGTCTCTGTCATCAACTCCTTTTTATTGAATTTGACCGAGTCTTCAATAACTACTTTCGGTGAATTTTTGTGGGGTTTTATCTTCGGGTTTTCGGTAATAAATTTATCTATAAGTTCGAATTTTTTCTTTTTGAGGATATCCTCCTCCAAAGGAAACTCGATTTCTTTGAGTATATCTTCTCTTTTCGCAGACTCCCTTTTGGTTCGCTCCACCGATTTGAACGAAGCGAGCTTTAGCCATTCTACGAAAGAATTTTTTTCTTTTTTCGTAAAAGGCAAAGGCTGTCCAAGTTTAAGGTCTTCTTCGGCTTTCGTTTTTGAGGTAGTAATCTCCTTATCCACATTGGGGTCTTTTGGGGTAAAAAGTTTGGGGTCCAAAATGGTTTCGGCCTCTGCTTTGGAAAGCAAAAGTGTTTTGTCGACACCAATCTGGGCTATAGAAACACTGCTTTTTTGGACAATGACCTCTTCTGAAACAATTTCGGTATCGATTAGGGTCGTGGTCTTGCCCAAAATAGTATCGGCAATTGTATTTTGTAAAAATTCTTCGGAGGTTATAAAATCAAAAAGCACGTCACGGTCTGCCGTGTACGCCGCCGTAACCTTTAAAGCATTGTTGTATTTGAAACTGTTCAGGTTTTTTAGACCCTTCAGATGTAGGGCCCGTACAGCCTGAAAATAAGGGTATTCATCTAGTACATCTTCCAATTGTTTGGTCTGCACAGGCGAAACTACCTTGTTGGGATGTTGAAGGAGATATGTAAAATCTTTTACGTTCATGCTAAATGAGACTCAAGAAACTAGAACCAATACCGCTGAATTTTCAAAAAGTTCAAAAGTCTTTATTCTATTATTTTTCATTTTTTTAAACCTTGTGCTTCTAATCTCGTTCCTCCTATTTCGCCACTTCCTTCTTACCAATCCGCTAGGGAGGCGTTGAAAATATCTTGGGTAATCCGTTCGAAAATGATCTCCAGGGCTTCGTCTTTAACCATGGAAAGCTGGGCATTTGCAGGGTAATCGTAAAAAAACGAAAAACGCTGTTCAAAATCGGCGTCTTCTTTGGTCTTATTATAAAAACGGACATTTACGGCCATAGATAAACGGTTCTGTGCGGCTGTCTGCTGTGCAGTTGCACTCATAGGGGAAATACGGAACTCAACAATTTCACCTTCGTACAATAAATCAGTGTTTGAGTTGCCTAAATCGAGACTTGTCTGGTTCAAGATGCGATCTTGAAGCGCTAACGTGAAATCGCGGTCAAGCCCTGGTTCAAAAGTAGATCCAGGACTTTGTGTAGCATAATTCTGAAAATAAGGTACCGCATAGGTGGTAGCCGTGCCGACATTTCCACCGGTAAAATTGTAGACTCCACAACCGGATAGCAGATAAAGGGGTGTTAGAACAAAAACCAGCTTATTAAATCTCTTCAATCCTTTGTCATTTAAACGTTTCTATGTTTGCAGTAGCAACCTGAAACTAGAAACTAGTTTTATAGGTCGTATTGTTTTATCTTACGATACAATGTTCGTTCTGAAATACCAAGTTCGGCCGCAGCCGCTTTTCGTTTACCACGATTTCGGTCTAATGATTTTTTAATGAGTTCGACTTCCTTTTCCTGTAAAGATAACGTTTCTTCTTCCTCGATTTCTTCGGCAAAATGATACTTATCCTCAATTTGAGACCTAGTCGGGGGCTGTTCCATTTGTGGCTCTGGCAAACGTAATACTTCCATCGAGGTACGTTCATCTTCTTGCAATGCCTCACCGTTTTCACCGTAAATTTTTCGAATAAGGCCTTCGTTCTCTTCCTGAACTTTATCGCCATCGTTGTTCTTCATGAGCTCCAATGTCAATTTCTTCAAATCATTGAGGTCTCTTTTCATATCGAAAAGTACTTTGTAAAGAATCTCTCTTTCATTGCTGAAATCGCTCTCGGCTTTTTTCTGCCCAATAACTGCCGGTAAGTTAGAACTATTGGCATTGGGGAGGTAAGCATTTAAGGTCGACCAAGAAATGTTTCGACTTTTTTCGAGTACCGATATTTGTTCGGCAATGTTTCGAAGCTGGCGGATGTTGCCCGGCCAACGATATTTTAATAGTAGTTGAACGGCATCGTCTGCCAAACGGATAGTGGGCATTTTGTATTTCTGACCGAAATCGGAGGCAAACTTGCGAAACAACAGGTGAATATCGTCTTGGCGCTCTCGCAGAGGCGGTATATGAATCTCGACAGTACTCAATCTGTAGTAAAGGTCTTCTCTGAATTTTTCCTTTTTGATGGCCTCGAACATATTGATGTTTGTCGCGGCCACGATTCGTACATTGGTCTTCTGTACTTGTGAGGACCCTACTTTTAAAAACTCCCCGTTTTCCAGTACCCGAAGCAAACGCACTTGGGTGGTCAAGGGTAGTTCACCCACTTCATCAAGAAAAATGGTGCCGCCATCGGCAACTTCAAAATAACCACTACGGGTCTGTGTCGCTCCTGTAAAGGCTCCTTTTTCATGCCCGAAAAGTTCACTGTCAATGGTGCCTTCGGGAATAGCCCCACAGTTTACCGCAATGTATTTCGCATGTTTCCGATGTGAAAGCGAATGGATTATTTTCGGGATGGCCTCTTTACCGACCCCACTTTCTCCTGTCACCAAGACTGAAATATCGGTCGGCGCGACTTGAACCGCCTTTTCAATGGCACGGTTAAGCTTCGGGTCATTTCCGATAAGCTCGAAACGTTGTTTTATAGCTTGAACATGCTCCATATTTATTGTCTTTCCCGCTCTTAGGCTCCGTTCAGGATAACCTGCGACGGGAATCTGTTTTAGATTGACTATATCCTACAAAAAGAGTAGAATTATCAGTTACTAATTATTGATTAATATTTTACTGACTACTACTAATCGCCTGCCCGATCAAAGTGGCCGATGTGCAGCTATTCATCTGTACCATCACAAAATCCCCTACCTTATAATCTTCCTTCGGAAATACAGCTACGGTGTTCTGTGAGTTGCGGCCCATCCAATATTCATCTGATTTTTTTGACGTGCCCTCGACTAAGACTTCTTGTATTTTGCCCAGATGCTGCTCGGTACGTTCTTGACAATGTTCGCGCTGCAGGGCAATGATTTCAGATAGCCTTCTTTTTTTAATTTCCGCAGGAACGTCATCTTCAAATTTTCGTTCGGCAAGCGTTCCCGGTCGTTCTGAATACGCGAACATGAACCCATAGTCATATTTCACATATTTCATTAACGACAAGGTATCTTGATGGTCGCGATCGGTCTCCGTAGGAAAGCCTGTTATCATATCTTGTGAAATGGCGCAACCCGGAATAATTTTTCGGACATTGTCGATCAATTCAAAATATTCCTCTCGGGTGTGCAACCGGTTCATGGCTTTTAAGATACGATTGCTTCCACTCTGTACCGGCAGATGTATATAATCGCAAATATTTTTGTGTTTGGCCATGGTGCGAATGACATCTAAGGTCATATCCTGTGGATTGGATGTTGAAAAACGAATACGCATTTGAGGTTGTGCCAAAGCGACCCTTTCCAAAAGTTGTGAAAAGTCCATTGCTGTGGCCTTTTGCATTTCAGAAGCCTTTTCGAAGTTTTTCTTCAATCCGCCACCGTACCATAAATAACTGTCTACATTCTGGCCGAGTAAGGTGATTTCCTTAAAACCTTTCTCCCACAGATCGTTTACCTCGTCTAAGATAGACTTCGGATCCCGACTACGCTCACGGCCTCTCGTAAAAGGTACTACGCAGAACGTGCACATATTATCACAGCCCCGCGTAATGGAAACAAGTGCGGTCACACCGTTTGAATTCAATCGAACTGGCGCAACATCGCCATAGGTTTCATCTTTGGAAAGGATAACGTTTACGGCATTTCGGCCTTCGTCGATTTCTTGAATGAGGTTTGGTAAATCTTTATAGGCGTCTGGACCCACGACCATGTCTACAATTTTTTCTTCCTCAAGAAATTTGTGCTTCAAGCGTTCCGCCATGCAACCTAAAACACCCACTTTCATATGCGGGCGATCTTTCTTAATGGCATTGAATTTTTCAAGCCGTTTGCGAACGGTCAGTTCTGCTTTTTCTCGAATAGAACAGGTATTGACCAGAACCAGGTCGGCCTCTTTCAGTTCTTGGGTCGTAATGAAACCTTCATTTGCCAAGATGGACGCCACAATCTCACTATCGGAAAAATTCATCTGACAACCGTAGCTTTCTATATATAGCTTTCGGCCATTAACGTTTTTTTTCTCCAACGATAGGGTAGTACCCTGAAGCGATTCGTCGATTGTTTTTTCCATATCAAGCAATTCCTCCGTAAAATTACGGGCCGTAAATATAGGGCTTAAAACGATTTTATGACAAAGTGACAGTAAATTTTAATAGTATTTTAAAGATTTACGGTAAAATAATTCTCATTATTTTAGTGGAAAACCTAGCAACATGCATTTACAAGACCTAACTACAAAAATTGCGCAAAGCAATCTGTTAGATTTCGGAAGCATCTTTAGCCGGTCGATAGAGTTGTTCAAAAAAGTCTGGTTACAGGGCTTTTTGACACTTCTACTGACTTTTGTATTGATCCTTCCTCTTTATATCCTCTTTTATATACCCTTGATTGCCGCGGGTATAACCGATCCCGAAATGTTGAAATCAGAAGAAATAAGTCTGGCATTGGCAATCGCTATGGCCGTATTATTTCCTATTCTATTGTTTGGGATACTAACTATATCCATAGCGCTGAATGCCGCGTTTCTAAGAATATGCAAGTTGAAGGATATGGGCAGTACTGAAGCCGATGATTATTTTTTCTATCTCAAAAATGGGCGGTGGAAGAAAAGCCTAATCTTGGGCCTATTTGTTTTCGGCCTTTCGATTGTGGGCATGTTGCTCTGTGGTGTAGGGCTTTTTTATGTTGTCGTTCCGATTTCTTTGATACCGGCTTTTTTTGCTTTTAACGAAGAATTGAGTCCTAAGGAAATGGTAAAGGCAAGTTTTCAACTGGGCAACAAGAACTGGTTGGTCATTTTCGGGTTGCTAATCGTTATGGGACTTCTTGCCGAGTTGGGTTTGATTCTTTGTTTGGTCGGTATATTATTTACGGCTATGCTGGCGAGAATTCCAGTATATTACATATATATGGATGGTGTAGGATCTCCAGAGAATGTCTGAGCATCTTTCATAATTTCTTTAGATCGGACGCAACTCCATATAAGAAAATGCATCTTAATGGAAACAACCCAATAAAAATTGAAATTATGAAAAAGAATATTTTTCTTTTATTGGTCGCAGCCGCTATTACTTTGGTGTCATGTTCAGAAGACCAAGATGATAATGTTGATGGTATTTATGGCGAATATCTGATTGCGACCCCTTTAAAGACGGATTTGTTCGAATTCAAGGAGGAAGCTGTAGACGTATCGGAACCCATACCAATAGAGAACTCCGGAAAAATATATGCCTATAAGAACTATGTTTTTGTAAACGACGTCAATCGAGGATTTCATGTTATAGATAATAGTAACCCCGAAGCTCCAGAGAACATCTCTTTTATAAAGCTAGAGGGCAATTATGACATTTCTATAAAAGATGATCGCTTGTTTGCCGATAGTTATGGCGATTTGGTAGTACTCGATATTTCTGATATCGATAATATCAAGATGATACAAAGACTTGAAGATGCAATTTATCAACAATTCTGGTGTACTGTTGGGTGGGATGTAGAATGGCCCCAGGCCGATTTCTACGATTATGGTGATTTTGACGCCAGCAAAGAAGCCCTTATTGGTTGGGAGGTGAAAACAGAACGTATGCTGGTTTCCGAGTTTGAGAGTAGGTTCGGTATCAATACTTTGGAATCCGATACGTTTTTAAATTCTAGTAGTGCCGATGCTGCTTCTGCTAATTCGGATTCGAATACGGGACAGGGTGGTTCTTTGGCACGGTTCAAGATTGTTAAAAATTATCTCTATGCCGTCGAGTGGTCGAGCATCAGTATTTTCGATATTTCGGATTTGGACAACCCAAAAATATTGGAAGATGTCTATACCAACGGCACTATTGAAACCATTTACAATCAAGGTGATATCCTTTTCTTAGGAGGCACACAGGGTATGTATATTTATGATATTTCAGAGCCTGCCAAACCTACATTCGTTTCCGAATTCATACATGGTACGGCGTGTGACCCTGTTGTGGTCGATGGAGATTATGCCTACGTTACCTTACGTGGAGAAAACCAGTGCGGCGGTACTGAGAGTGGTCTGTACATCGTTGATGTATCGAATTTGTCGAAGCCCGAACTAAAGAAATTCTATGCAATGGACGAGCCCTATGGATTAGGTTTTAAAGAGGAAAAACTATTTATCTGCGATGGTGCTTCCGGTTTAAAAATTTATGACAAAAGTGATGTTGACGACTTAAAGCTTTTGAATCACTTTAAAGATATTATTACTTACGACGTAATACCCTTGCAGAAATCCCTTTTGATGATAGGGGATAAGGTACTGTACCAGTATGAATATCTTGACAACGACATTCGTTTGTTAAGTACTTTCGAACTTAGATAAAGTATCATACAACCGTTTAGAGCGCCCTAGTTTACTGGGGCGTTTTTTTATGCATATATATATGGTATAGCACCAAATTAAAAAATTCAATTACTTTTGTTCCATCAAAAAACCATGAATGGCCAAGAATTTAGTAATAGTAGAGTCACCTGCAAAGGCAAAGACGATAGAAAAGTTTTTAGGAAAAGATTATAAGGTAGAGTCCAGTTTTGGGCACATCGCCGATTTGCCTTCCAAAGAGCTTGGGGTAGATGTCGAGAATAATTTTGAACCCAAATATATTGTCGATAAAGACAAGAAGGCGCTCGTAAAAAAGCTAAGGGATCTTGCTAAAAAGGCCGATACGATTTGGTTGGCCAGTGATGAAGACCGAGAGGGGGAGGCAATTTCGTGGCACCTCGTTGAGACGTTGGGTCTTGATAAAAGCAAGACCAAACGTATTGTTTTTAACTCTATTACAAAGTCCGCCGTCCAAAAGGCCATTGAAAACCCAAGGGAAATCAATTACAATCTGGTCAATGCCCAACAGGCACGCCGGGTTTTGGATCGGCTAGTAGGGTATGAGCTCTCGCCCGTACTTTGGAGAAAAATAAAACCGGGTCTTTCTGCTGGTAGAGTACAATCTGTTGCCGTACGATTGATTGTAGAGCGCGAACGGGATATCGAAGCGTTTACGGCCCAAGCATCCTTTAGAATATCCGCGGAATTCAAAACTGTAGTTGGTAGCGTCTTTACGGCAAAACTGAACAAAACCTTTCCGTCAAAAGAAGGGGCCGAAGCATTTTTAAAGCAAAACATAGAATCTGATTTTTCTGTTGGTCATCTAGATAAAAAACCTGCAAAAAAATCACCATCTGCTCCCTTTACGACATCTACGCTGCAACAAGAAGCGTCTAGAAAATTATATTTTTCAGTAGGGCGAACCATGCAAGTGGCGCAAAGGTTATACGAAGCGGGTCTTATTACCTATATGAGAACCGATAGTGTAAATCTTTCGGGAGAGGCTATCAATGCTACTAAAGAAGCCATTATCGATAATTATGGTGAGAAGTATAGCACAGTTCGGAATTTTAAGGGAAAATCAAAAGGTGCACAAGAAGCGCACGAAGCCATTCGACCGACCGATATTACAAATCAATCACCTTCGTTGGAGCGTGACCAATCGAAATTGTACGAATTGATTTGGAAACGTACCATTGCCTCACAAATGAGCGATGCCCAATTAGAACGTACCAATGTAAAGATTGCGGCAAGCAGCCATTCAGAGCAGTTTAGTGCCAATGGCGAGGTCATTAAATTTGACGGTTTCCTTAAAGTGTATATGGAAGGATTGGATGATGAAGATGTATCGGAAGAACAAGAAGGTATGCTTCCAGCAATGAAAGTGGGCGAGGCCTTGCAGAATAGTTTCATTACCGCTACGGAGCGTTTCTCTAGACCACCCTACCGTTTTACGGAAGCATCCCTCGTAAAGAAATTAGAAGAATTGGGTATCGGAAGACCATCTACCTATGCACCAACGATTTCTACAATTCAGAACAGGGGCTATGTTGAAAAAGGAACTATTGAAGGAACAGAGCGAAATTATATACAATTGCTTTTGGAGAGCGGAACCGTTCAAGAAAAGAAACTCACCGAGACTATAGGCTCTGATAAAGGCAAAATGGTGCCGACAGATATCGGTATAATCGTAAACGATTTCTTGGTAAGCCACTTTGCTAATATTCTGGACTATAATTTTACGGCCAAGGTCGAAGAAGATTTTGATGAAATCGCCGAAGGTGAGGAAGATTGGCAGAAGGTGATGAAAGACTTTTATAAAGATTTTCACCCGAACGTGCTCGATGTTCAAGAAAATGCAGATCGTGCAAGTGGGGAAAGGGTTTTAGGAGAAGATCCGAAAACAGGGCGGCAAGTAGCGGTACGTTTGGGCCGTTTCGGACCAATGGTACAGATAGGTACTGTTGATGATGAAGAAAAACCAAAGTTCGCTAGTCTATTGCCCGACCAATCATTGAACACGATAACCTATGATGAGGCCATGGAACTTTTTAAGCTTCCAAGAAAATTGGGCGTTTATGAGGGTGAAGAAGTCGAGGCGAATGTGGGTAGGTTTGGGCCCTATGTGCGTTTTGGGAAGAAGTTTGTATCCCTCGAAAAAGGAGAAAGTGCCTTCGATGTCGATTTTGATCGTGCGGTCGAGTTGATACAGGAAAAGCAAAAGGCCGATGCCCCTATTTATATCTATGAAAGTAAAGGCGTCACCAAGGGTACCGGTAGGTTTGGCCCCTTTATCAAGTGGGACGGTATGTTTATCAATGTGAACAAAAAATACGATTTCGATAACCTTTCCGAAGCTGATCTTATTGAACTAATCGAAGTCAAAAAGCAAAAGGAAATCGATAAGGTGGTACAAAACTGGACAGAAGAAGGTATTCGAATAGAAAAGGCCCGATGGGGAAGACATAACATTATTAAGGGTAAAACAAAGGTAGAATTGGCCAAGTCGGTCGATGCAAGTAAAATGTCATTGGAAGAAGCGAAGGCCCTGATAGAAAAGAAAGCCCCAAAGAAAAAGGCGAAGGCAAAACCTAAGGCAAAGAAATAACGTGCAGCCGTAGAGACGCAATGTATTGCTTCTCTGCGATAACTAAATAACTTTTCAAATTAAATGGTATTAGACTTTTTGGTGCCTGTCGAAGATAAGGTAATGGCCCATTGTGAACTACTTCCGCCACAGGCATTGGGCAAACACATTAAAATACACTCCAGACGAGATGGTCTTCCCGATGTTGTGAATACGTCAATAGCACTATTGGGCGTGAGAGAATCTAGAAACGCCTTTGAAAAGAAACCGGAGAAACTAGATGTATCGGCCATTCGTATTCAGCTCTACAAACTCTTATTGGGCAATTGGAACTCTACACTTGCCGATATGGGCGATATCGAAGAAGGTGCAACTGTCGAAGACACCTATTTTGTAGTAAAAAAAACCGTATCTGCACTTTTAAAAGGAGGTATAGTGCCTATCATTATAGGAGCGACCCAAGATATTACATATCCGGCATATCGCGCTTTCGACGGTATTAAAGACTTGGTCAATTTGGTAGCGGTAGATAGTCGTTTCGATTTCGGTATGGATGATGAACTGATTTCATCACATTCGTACATGAGTAAAATTATTACCGATAAGCCAAACAATCTTTTTAATTTTTCTAATATCGGCTATCAAAGTTATTTTAACGCGCAAGAAGAAATCGATTTAATGGAACGCCTATTCTTCGATGCCTACCGTTTAGGAGACCTCGGATCCGATATTTCGTTGGCAGAACCTGTCTTGCGGAACGCCCATATGATAAGTATGGATGCACGTGCAATTAGGGCGAGTGAAATAGGGTTATCTAATAACTTTTCGCCGAACGGTTTCACGGGCAGGGAAATCTGTGCCATTGCTAGGTATTCTGGTATTAGTGATAAGGTCAGCGTTTTCGGTATCTATGAAATGGAGAATACCATGCAGTCATGCCAACTAATGGCACAGATAATTTGGTATTTCATAGAGGGCTTTAATTTTCGAATAACGGAGTCTCCAATTGAGAATACCGAGAATTTTACCAAGTACAATGTACCGAACGATACCGAGCAGTTGGTCTTCTATAAAAGTCATCTTACGGATCGCTGGTGGGTCGAAGTGCCTTCTATTTTAACCCCTCATACTAAATCGAATGCAGTTGCGTTATTACCATGCACTAAAAAGGACTATCTGGAAGCATGCGACCAAAATATTCCTGAAAGGTGGCTAAAGGCTTACAAAAAAGGTTTTAACTAAATTGTAATTTTGTTTTGGAGGCTATGATACGAGGGCTTTGGCATCGGTCATGTATAAGAATAAAGTATCCAAAAAAAATTGAAGTATAATTGCCATCAATACAATAATTTAGTCAAATCACAGTTTTAGAGTGTAGAAATAAATCATAGTATTTGCAGTTAATAACCAGAATCGAAATTTAACCTAAAGTATGAAAAAGCTATTGTTATCATCTATAGCGTTTGTTTTTTTGCTCAGCAGTTGCGGGTCAAAAACCAAAGGAGAGCTAGTCGGGGCCGAAGGAAAAAAATGGTACCCTGAAAAACCCCATGGAATGGAATTGATTCCAAGGGGCGCATTTATCATGGGTAAATCCGAAGAGGACCAGGCTAAAATTTTTAACGCACCAACAAAGACCGTTACGGTCAGATCGTTCTATATGGATGATACCGAGATCACGAATAGCGAGTACCGCCAATTCGTCGAGTGGGTACAAGATTCCATTACCAGAACGAGATTGGCCATATTGGCCGATGAATTAGGTCTCGGACCTGAAGATGGCGGTGTGGGCGAATACGCATTCAAAGCTGCTGATACGACCAAACTTTCGGCATACGACAAATACATGCTCGATAATTATGCCGGTATGGGCGAAACAGGTTTTGAGGGATATTCCCTTAACAAAGATGAAGAGCTTGTCTGGGACCAATCCGAATACCCCGATGAATACTATACCGAGGTTATGGATTCGCTATATATTCCTGAGGAAGAATCATATAATGGACAACGTACCATCGATGTCACTAAATTAAAGTATAAATATAGTTGGATGGATATCGAAGCTGCCGCTCGTGCAAAAACAGGTAGTAGAAAAGATTTTATCCGTCAAGAGGAATTAGAAATCTATCCAGATACTACCGTTTGGATTCGCGACTTCGAGTATTCATACAACGAGCCGATGCATAACGATTATTTTTGGCACGATGCCTATAGTGAATATCCAGTAGTCGGTGTTTCTTGGGCCCAGGCAAGGGCTTTTTGTAACTGGAGAACGAAGTTTAAGAACGATGATCAAAAAAGTCGTGGAAAGCAATTTGTAAACCAGTTCAGGTTACCTACCGAAGCGGAATGGGAATATGCTGCACGAGGTGGTATCGAAGGAGGAACTTATCCTTGGGGTGGGCCTTACGTAATCAGTGATACTGGTTGTTTTATGGCGAACTTTAAGCCGCAACGAGGTGACTATGCTGCCGATGCAGCTTTGTATACCGTAGAGGCTAAATCATATGAACCAAACGATTTCAACCTTTATAACATGGCCGGTAATGTATCTGAATGGACAAATTCTAGCTATGATCCTTCATCTTACGAATTCGTTTCTACAATGAACCCCAATGGCGGAGATGGCGCAAATGAGAGAAAGGTAATCCGCGGTGGTTCTTGGAAAGATGTTGCTTATTTCCTACAGGTAAGTACCAGAGATTACGAATATGCCGATTCGGCCCGTAGTTATGTCGGTTTCAGAACCGTACAAGATTATATGGGTGAAGAAGATTCGACACAATAGGATAAGGAAGGGTAAGCTATCAGAAAAATATTCTTTTAATCTTACTATTAAAAAGTTAACGTAGCGCCTGCTTTTAACATAAAGAACTAAATTGGAGTCGGCAATCGTAAATACAAATATTCAAATACACCATCCAATTTCCCTATAGCTATCGGGAGGCAGGAAAAAAATCAAACAATAAACCAAATCTTTTATTAACATTAAATTTCATATTAAATTTTAAATTATGGCACAGTCAAAATCAACAAAGAAATTATTTAACATGGCCTATGGCCTTGGAGCATCGGTAGTAATCATCGGTGCATTATTTAAAATCCTACACTGGGAGCTAGGCCCACTTAATGGTGGTGTTCTTCTTGCAATAGGATTGATAACGGAAGCTCTTATTTTTGCGATTAGCGCTTTCGAGCCAGTAGACGATGAATATGATTGGTCTTTAGTATACCCAGAATTGGGCGGTATCGCTTCTAATGGTAGAAGCAATGAAGCTCTTGAGATGAAAGAAGCAGAAGCCTCTTTGTCAGGTAAATTGGATAACCTATTGAAAGAAGCCGGTGTTGACGCTAGCTTGATGGAAAGCCTTGGGTCTAGTATCCGTAATTTCGAAGGCGCCGCTAAAGGTATCGCGCCAACGGTCGACGCCATGGAGTCTACCAAGAAATACTCTGACGAAATGGTTGAGGCCGCAGCTCAAATGGAGTCTTTGAACAGCTTGTACAAAGTTCAGTTAGAGAGTGCTAGCAAACAAGCTTCTGTTAACGAAGAAGTGGTTCAGAATGCATCTGCCCTTAAAGATCAAATGGAATCTTTGGCAACTAACCTTTCTTCTTTGAACGGCGTTTACGGTGGTATGTTGACTGCAATGACCAGAAACTAACTAGATATATTAGTTAACCCCAAATCGAATAATTAATTTAATCTAATTAGAAAACATGGCAGGAGGAAAACAAACACCACGTCAGAAGATGATTAACCTAATGTATCTGGTTTTCATCGCAATGTTGGCGTTGAATATGAGTAAGGAAGTGCTATCCGCTTTCGGTCTAATGAACGAAAAGTTGGAAGCTTCCAATGATAAGACGAGTGAGAATAACGTAGCTTTCTTGACTGGTCTTGAGACCAAGGCATCTGAAAATGCCGAAAAATTTGGCCCTTTATTGGAGGATGCCAAAAAAATTAAAGGATTATCCGCTGACTATTTCAATTACCTACAGCAGTTGAAAGAAGATATGATGTCTCAAGTAGAAGATCCGAAAGACTATCAGGTAATGGATAACGGTGATTATTTAGATCAACGATTCTTTCCTGGTGACAAAGTGTCTGCAGAGGGTGCAGAGTTTTTAAAACGACTTACTGATTACCGAACCCAAGTTCCTGCTATTTTACCAGAAAGCATGGGAAATGTAAAGGCTTCCGTTAAAACGCGATTTGAAACGGGTGATGCCAATGGTAAGGTTGAAAAAAGAGACGGTACCAAAGTCGATTGGATGAACTATCATTTTGAGGGCTATCCTTTGGTAGCTTCGTTGACCAAGATAACTTCTTTGCAAGCTGATGTAAAAGCAACTGAAGAAGCTGCTTTAAAAGCAATGTTACAAGGTCAGTTGAGTAGCGAGGTCTCCATGACAAACTACACAACCTTATTGCAACAAGAGAAGTCTGCTTTTTATGCCGGTGAAAAATTTGCAGGTAGTATTGTTCTGGGCCGTACCGATAACTCTACAAAGCCAGATAGAGCCGAATTGACTTTAGATGGAAGAAAACTTTCCGAAGGTTCCGATTTTGTTTTTGAAGGTGGTGGCGTAAAACTATTGGTAGGTGCAGGAAACCCTGGTGACCATGAAATCAAGGGAGAGCTTATCTTTAAGCAAGATGGCGAAGAGATCGCAGTAGCGGTGTCATCTACTTTTGCAACAATCAGCAAGCCTAATGCTGCCTTGATTGCTGCTGATAAGATGAATGTTGTTTACCGTGGCGTTGCCAACCCAATGTCTATTTCCATACCAGGTATTCCTGATAATAAAGTAAGCGCATCTGCTCCTGGGCTTAAGAAAGTTAGTTCCAGTAAGTATGTGATGAACCCAGGTAAGGGTAGAACTGTAAAAATTGTTGCTTCTGGTACATTGCCAGACGGTCAGCGCATCTCTACACCTGCTGAGTTCAGAATTAAGGATATTCCGCGACCTTCCGGTTCTGTAAGTAAGCAGACCGGTAGTGCAAAAATGCCAAAGTCTAATATGGAAATCGCAACTATTGGAGCGATGTTGGAAGACTTCGACTTCGATTTGAACCTAAAAGTTAGTGGATTCAAATTCAAGGTGCCCGGCCAGCCTACGGTGAGCGTCAAAGGTAATAAGTTGAACGGAATGGCAAAATCAGCTTTAAAAAGAGCTAAAAGAGGTGACGCTGTTCAGATTTTTGATGTTGAAGCGTATATCACCAATAACAAAAGTTACAAATTGAAAAAAGTATCTCCGGTTGTTGTGGAGATTACGAACTAATAACAAGTGAAGCACTGGGCAGCTGAAAAGTTGCTCAGTACTATTTAAATTGTAAAAGCATGAATTGGAAGAATGTTTTAGTAGTCGGAGCAGTAACCTTGTTGCCCGTTTCCATGATGGCCCAAGCGAACATATTGAACGCTAAAAAGCCTGAGGAAATCGGCGTGAAGACAGAGGCGCAGATAGCCCTTGACAATGATGCTCCCCTAGAGTACGGTTATGTTGATGATCGAGACATCCTTTGGTCTAAGACCGTGTGGGAAGTTATCGATCTTGACGAAAGGGTCAACTTTCCTTTATATTATCCTACCGATACCATCGATATCGGTAATGACAGAAGATCGTTGTACGATGTGCTGCTAAAGAACATTAAAAAAGGAAAGTTAAAAGATGTTTACGCTGATTCGTATTTTACCGACAAGCGTAAGTTCGGTGATCTTACCGCTACCCTACAGAAAGTCGACACCACTGATTACGGTTACGAGCAGATCAATGCGGGCGAAGAATTGTCTCCCGAATATGTGATGCGTAGAAATCTAACTGCTGCCGATATAGAAGAATACCGTATCAAAGGCATGTGGTATTTTGATAAGCGTCAAGGAGAATTGAAATACCGGCTATTGGGTATTGCCCCAGTTGCACCGGACGTTAATTTTATCGATGACGAATCTATGGATCCTGCAGATGCCAAAGTGGAATTGTTTTGGGTATGGTACCCTGACGCTCGGCAGATACTACACGAAGCCAAAGTATTCAACCAGCGAAATTCAGCGCAACCAATTTCCTTTGATATGTTGTTGAATTCAAGAAGGTTCAATGGTGTTATATATCGCGAAGATAATGTGCATGGCGATCGTAAGGTCAATGATTATATTGCTGATAATGCCTTGTTCCAGTTGTTGGAGGCCAACAGAATTCAAGAGGTCATTCGAGATCGCGAACAGGATATGTGGGCGTATTAATGAAACCCAACTTTGAAAGTCGAGTAGCGGCATATCAAAGTTGGTGGTTGAATTAATCCCGCTACAGAGCGGGACTTCGCTAAATAAATTTTAGAATATTCCAATTCAATAATATAAAAACGCCCTGACAGCAATGTTAGGGCGTTTTTTGCTCCCCATTTGCAACGCCAAATCACGCATCGTGCTTTTGGCGCGGTAATTCGTTGAATACCTGTTATAAGTACTGTTAATGACGAGAAGCCTTTTTACAGCAAAGTATTAGATTGCCACGTTGCAACTGCCCTTGGCAGGCAAAGTTCGTAATTACTGCCAGATTCATACCTTTGCCCAATGACAGATTACCTAATCGTAGGTCTCGGCTTGGCAGGCCTATCTTTTTGTGAGCAACTGGAAAAGAATAACAGGTCGTTCAAGGTTATCAGTGATAGTTCACAGACATCGTCTTTAGTCGCCGGTGGACTTTATAACCCCGTTATCTTGAAACGTTTTACTTTGGCTTGGAAGGCTAACGAGCAGCTTAAAATGGCTATGCCCTTCTATGCCAATTTAGAAAAAAAGTTAAATGAAAAATTGGATTATAAACTTCCCGTTTTTCGTCGTTTTAATTCAGTGGAAGAACAGAACCTATGGTTCGAGGCTTCGGATAAAAAGGGGCTGGATAAATTTCTTTCTACCAAAATCCATCCGAATAGAAATCAAAATATTGATGCCCCCTTCGGATATGGTGAAGTATTGCATACGGGCCGCATAGACACCAAGAAACTGATAACTTCATATAGAAAATTTCTCCTAGACAAAAGATCGCTTTTGGTGGAAACACTTGATTTCGATGATTTAGAGGTAAAAGAAGGTTATGTGGAATACAAATCCTTAAAGGCCAAACACATTGTTTTTGCCGAAGGTTTTGGGTTAGCCGCTAATCCCTATTTCAACTACTTACCGTTGGTAGGCTCAAAAGGTGAATATCTGTTCATTAAAGCTTCGGGTCTAAAGGAAGAAAAGGCAATCAAATCTTCCCTATTTATTATTCCCGAAGGGCAAGATATTTATAGGATAGGTGCCAACTATGAGCGAAATGATAAGACCAATATGCCTACCAATGAAGCCCGTGAAGAATTGTTGAAGAAATTCAATACAGTTATTAGATGTGAATATGAGGTCGTAAATCATGTAGCGGGAGTACGGCCAACGGTGGTAGATAGAAAGCCTTTGATCGGTCTACACCCCGAACATCAAAATCTTTATGTTTTGAACGGATTTGGGTCTAGGGGGGTTATGATTGCACCTTATATTTCAGCACAATTATACCATCACATTGAAAATGGCAAAGTTCTCGATAAGGAAATCGATATCGCCCGTTTTAGAGGTAAATACTTTAGGGGGAGGTCTTTGTAGCGTTCGAATCGTATTTCACGAAAAAATTGATCCAAATATTTCGCGACAGACGAATGATTACGGGCATAAAAATGACCATGGTAGCAACAATGGCAATAAAGGTGCTAATGAGTGAAGCTTCGACAAAAAGAAATGTGATCACAAACGCAAAAACCGCAAAAGCAATACCCACTCCATAACTCACGTACATAGCCCCATAAAAAAATGAAGGTTCCATTTTATATTTAAGTCTACAATGGGAACAACGTTCATTCATATTAAAAAGTTGACCCAAACTATAGGGGTTGCCGACAACATACATGCTTTCTTCATGGCATTTGGGGCAACTTCCTGTTAAAATGCTGTATAGTTTGTTTCCTTTTTTTAACATTTGCAAAACTTTTGACAAAGGTACGTATTATGGGTATTTTTGTCTGTAACAAATATTGCTATTGATACGTTTCAAGTTTCTATTATTTCGGGTTCCTAGTTTTGGCAACCTCAAACTAGAAACTATAGAAACCAGAAACCAGAAACCAAAACTATGTTGAACATACATAATCTTTCTGTATCCTTCGGGGGCGAATATCTATTCCAAGAAATTTCCTTTCGTCTAAACGGGGGTGATCGCGTCGGCCTTATCGGAAAGAACGGGGCTGGGAAATCTACACTTTTGAAGTTATTGTCGAAGGACATGCCTTTGGATACGGGAACGATTGCCATGGAAAAGAACATCAAGATCGGTTTTCTTCGACAGGATATCGATTTTGAGCAAGGCCGAACTGTTTTGGATGAGGCTTATCAGGCTTTCGAAGAAATAAAGGATCTAGAATCTCAACTAGACCATATTAACAATCAACTGGCGGAACGCACCGATTACGAGAGCGAAGGTTATAATCAGCTAATCATAGACCTTAGCGATATTACGCACCGTTATGAGATTTTGGGCGGTTACAATTACCAAGGCGATACCGAAAAGATTCTCTTAGGGCTAGGTTTTAAACGTGAAGATTTCGACAAAAAGACCGATACTTTTTCAGGGGGCTGGCGTATGCGTATCGAATTGGCAAAACTGTTGCTACAAAGCAACGATGTACTTTTGCTTGATGAGCCTACCAACCACCTTGACATTGAGTCTATCATTTGGTTAGAGCAGTTCTTGAAAAGCTATACCGGTGCCGTGGTCATCGTATCGCACGATAAGATGTTTTTAGATAATGTGACCAATCGTACCATTGAGATTTCTTTAGGCCGCATCTACGACTACAACAAACCCTATTCAAAATTTTTAAAACTACGGGGCGAAATAAAAGAACAACAGCTGAACGCCCAGAAAAATCAAGAAAAAGAAATTCAGCAGGCCGAACGTCTCATTGAGAAGTTCAGGGCAAAGAGCACAAAGGCTTCAATGGCGCAGTCATTGATTAAGAAGCTAGACAAGATGGAACGTATCGAAGTAGATCAAGACGATAATGCGGTTATGAACCTTCGTTTTCCGATCTCCATAACTCCTGGTAAGGTGGTTGCAGAGATAGATCATCTTTCAAAGAGTTACGGTGAGAACGCGGTTTTAAAAGACATCAATCTCTTGTTGGAGCGTGACAGTAAAACTGCCTTTGTAGGGCAGAACGGCCAGGGCAAGTCTACATTGGCCAAAATTATGGTCGGAGAACTAGACCATACCGGCAAGATGAAATTGGGGCACAACGTGCAGATCGGATATTTTGCCCAGAACCAAGCTGAATATCTCGACGGGAAGAAGACCGTTCTAGATACGATGATCGATGCCGCCAATGAAAAGAACAGGAGTAAGGTTAGAGACGTGTTAGGTTCTTTTTTGTTTCGGGGAGATGAGGTGGAAAAATATGTAAAGGTGCTTTCAGGGGGTGAACGAAACCGATTGGCCCTCGCTAAAATGTTGTTACAGCCATTCAACGTGCTGGTCATGGATGAACCGACGAACCATTTGGATATACAATCGAAAAATGTCTTAAAGCAAGCCTTGCGGAATTTTAATGGCACTTTAGTAGTAGTTTCCCATGACAGGGATTTTCTTCAAGGGCTTACCAATAAAGTCTATGAATTCAAGGATAGAAAAATCAAAGAGTATCTCGGCGACATTAATTTCTATCTTGAACAGCGAAAGGCCGATGATTTTCGGGCCATTGAAAAAAAACAAGAAGCCGCGAAGAAAACTGCCCCGAAATCGAACGCGAACGATTTTAAAGACCAGAAAAGGCTAAAATCACTTAAAAACCGGATTAGTTCTGTCGAAAGCGATATTTCAAGTCTAGAAAAAGAGCTTGCAGATATAGACCATACTTTGCTAATGGACTATGACGCCACTATTGCCAAAACTGGGTTCTTTGACGGTTATCAAAAAAAGAAAAAAGACTTAGAAGTCTTGATGGAACGATGGGAAGAACTTACGGTCAAACTTGATAAAATTGGTGCTTAGGTCTCTAAACTGAACAATTCGAATTCACTTCACAACATATTTTTGGGCTTTCACAACTATATAGCGTACTTCACCGATATATTTTGGTTTTTAGCAGTCATTAAGTGAATTTTGTAGGGTAATTCTCAGTAATACATGCCCAATACGTTACATCAGCAATAAATATCGGCTTTATGAGAAACCTAATATGCTACCTAGTACTTTTAATCCTTCCGGTTCATTCTATCTTTGCCGATGTTCCGGAAAGTGAGAAAAAAGCACTTATAGAATTCTTTGAGGCAACCCATGGAGTTGGGTGGACGGCTAAATGGGATATAAGTGCCGATGTGTCGAAATGGCACGGCGTAAAAGTCGTCGCCGATCATGTAGCCGAAATCAATCTTTTTAGGAATAACCTTATTGGAACTATTCCCAAAAGCATCGGAAACCTTAAAAACTTAGTATCCCTTAACCTGGCTTTCAATTCACTTACTGGTGAGTTACCTGAAGAAATGGTAGAGTTGACGAAGCTAAGGGTCTTAAAAATCGAAATGAATCGCTTTAAGGGGGAACTTCCTAAAGGCCTTGGAAATCTAAAAAGTCTAGTAGAATTAGTAGCGTTCAATAATTTTTTGACCGGTAGTATTCCTGAAAGTATTGGGAAGATTAGAGGTTTGAAAACCTTGAACCTTTCGAGTAATAGTCTAAAGGGCAGTATTCCAAAATCTGTAGGGAGCCTGGCCTCACTTGAAATTCTGGGTCTCTTTGAAAATACCTTAGAAGGAAGCATTCCTGCGGAAATGGGCAATTTGGCGAATCTTATAGAACTTGTTTTGGCCAACAATCAGTTGAATGGCGAAGTACCTGCCGAATTCCGCCAATTGGTAAATCTTGAAGTATTTCAGATTCAAAATAACAAATTCAATTCGGTCAAAAATATAGAGGTAATGCAGACTAGAGAGTTTTTGGTCTTCGACTACGATAAAGATGATTACAAGGTCGATTTTAAAAATGTTAATTTGAGTAAGACAAGAATGGCAGACACGAAATTTGAAGATGAAGATGATGAGTAAATTTCCATAATTTATTAGTTAGTTTGGTTGAAAGGGATGCAGTTATGCATCCCTTTTTTATGTAAAATAAAGAAATCCAAATAAATTATCATAAATCTTGAAAAAATTCGTTAAATGGTAATAGTACTTTGCAGAACAGCGACAAAAAGGGTAAAAACCCGTTGAATGGCAGCATTACTATGCAGAACATCGATAAAAATGAAAAACGGAACGATATGATCTGAAATTTAAATAGTAACGAAAGTAACCCCAAAACCTAAATCTTAATAACCATGACCTACAAACTACTTTCAGTAAGCTTGCTTTTATTGGTGCTGTGTCAAACTCCGATGTCAGCTCAGGTATCCGAAAAGGAAAAATCTGCATTAATCGATCTTTACAAGACAACCAATGGAAATTCTTGGACTGAAAAATGGAATTTAAAATCACCTGTTAATGAATGGTACGGTGTCGATGTAGTAGATAACCATATTGTAAGCGTAATTCTCTACGAGAATAACTTGGTCGGTCAAATTCCCGCGAGCCTCAAAAATCTTGAAAAATTGGAAGTTTTAGATCTTGCGTTGAACAAACTGCAAGGAGAATTACCCAATGAATTGGCCGAACTCTTTAAGCTAAAGGCCTTAAAGTTAGAGATGAACGGCATAACGGGAAATCTACCTGAAAATTTTACGGCTCTGGTAAATTTAGAAGAACTTATCCTCTACAAGAATAACTTAGAAGGTAATATTCCGGAGGGTATTGCTGATGCCAAAAATCTAAGAATTTTGGACCTTTCGAATAATCAATTTGAGGGTAACTTACCTAAAACCATCGCGGGCATGGTAAATTTAACGAACCTCAACCTCACTGGAAATAACCTTGGTGGTGAAATAGACTTTAGTTTTGATCGTATGCAAAAACTTTCAGAGTTATCGTTATCGCTAAATGACTTTAATGGAAACGTTCCTAAAGGTATAGCGTCGTTGACCGAATTGCAATCGGTACAACTTCAGGGCAATAGTTTCGCTTTCTACGATAATATTCAAAATATGCAAAGTGTATATCTAGATACCTTTGAAACCGATAACCTGAAACTGAACCTTAGATACAGAAAACTTGCAGACTTTGATAGTAAAATGGCAGATAACCAATTTGAAGCGGAAAACAATTAGGGATTTATCTAAATTCAAGCACTTTGGTTAAAAAGGGATGCAGTTTTGCGTCCCTTTTTTTGTGCTATCGGCAGATCGGACAGTTTTAAGATACATTTAACTAAACTCGCTTAAACTATTGGATATTTTTGCCATCTATTGATTTGGTCTCTTCTTGAGTCGTTTAACCAACTTTTCACTACATGAACATTCGAAAGATTATTTTATCAGTTTTAGGCGTCTTGCTTATTTTTCTTGCCTTTTTTCTTGCCGGTAAGATAATAGATAATAAAAAGGCCTTTAAACCAAGAGCCCAAAAAGTAGTGAAAACGGTATTTACAGAGGTTGTAAAGAATGGAACCGTGCCCATTGTCGTGCCGGCAAATGGAAATCTAACCGCCAAAAGAAGGGTGGAACTTTATGCAGAGGTGCAGGGGGTCTTTACTTTAGGCAATAGACTTTTCAAGACAGGCACGAGGTATAAAAAGGGCGAAACGATTATACGGATCAATGCGGCCGAATATTCTGCCAGTGTTCAATCGGCCAAAAGTAATCTTTATAACGAATTGACATCTATAATGCCCGATCTTCGATTGGATTATCCTGAAACATATCCAAAATGGCAAGCGTATCTCAGCGGCTTCGACTTGAGTAAATCTACTCCCGAGCTGCCAGAAATGACAGATGAAAAAGAAAAGTTCTTTATTTCAGGCAGGGGCATATTGAGCAGTTATTATAATGTTAAGAATCTGGAGCAGCGGTTATTAAAATATCGTATTTCTGCACCTTTCGATGGGGTGCTTACCGAAGCTTTGGTTACCGAGGGTAGTTTGATCAGATCAGGGCAGAAATTGGGTGAATTCATTAATACCGACATATACGAACTAGAAGTTGCGGTAAGCAAGACTTTTAGCGATTTACTGAAACTTGGCGAAAAAGTAGAGTTGATTGCCCTAGATGATTCTAAAAAATACACAGGTAAGGTCTCCCGTATCAACGGCAGGGTAGACCAAGCCTCGCAGACCATAAAAGCATTTATAGAGGTGGTTGACAGCAATCTGAGAGAAGGCATGTATCTTGAGGCAAATCTTGATGCCATGGAAGAAACAGATGCTATCGAAATAGACAGAAGCCTCTTGTTAGAAGGCGATAAAATATTCGTGGTCCGTGATACTATTCTTGATATGATCGACGTAAAGCCTGTATATTTTTCAGATAAAAGAGTGGTACTAAAAGAAGTGCCCAACGGTACAGTGATAATGTCTAAACCTTTATTGGGCGCCTATACCGGTATGGCAGTAAAGGTTTACGAGAATAAAACGGTTAATACCAAAGGATGATGCGAAAAGTTATCGAGTATTTTATCAGGTATCATGTTGCGGTCAATGTCATAATCATTGCTTTCGCGGTCTTTGGTATCGTCGGCGCAAAGTCTCTAAAGTCCTCTTTTTTTCCATTGACAGATTCAAAGAACGTGTTTATCAATATCACTTATCCCGGGGCTTCCCCTCAAGAAGTCGAAGAAGGTATTGTTCTAAAAATAGAGGATAATCTAAAGGGGTTGGAAGGCGTAGATCGTGTTACCTCTACTTCCCGCGAAAATAGTGGCAACATCAATGTAGAAATCGAAAAGGGTAGGGATATCGATTTCATGTTGCTTCAGGTGAAGAATGCCGTAGATAGGGTGCCAACTTTCCCGACGGGAATGGAGCCCTTGGTAGTGTCCAAACTAGAGACAGTACGTCAGACAATCAGTTTTGCCATAAGCGGAGACAATATCCCTTTGGCCACTTTAAAACAGATAGGAAGACAGATAGAAAATGATATCCGCGCCATTGAAGGTATTTCGCAAATAGAAATCTCAGGTTATCCACAAGAAGAAATAGAAATAGCGGTAAATGAGAATAGTCTGTTGGCCTACAATGTTTCTTTCACAGAGGTTTCGCAAGCCGTGGGCAATGCCAATATCTTGGTTACTGGTGGAAATATAAAGACCGATGCAGAAGAATACCTGATTCGCGCGAACAATCGTTCTTATTTTGGCGATGAACTATCAAATATTATTATCAGGGCGAATGCCTCTGGTCAAACTGTGCGTCTAAAGGATGTTGCCATAATTCGCGATCGATTTTCCGAAACGCCCAATGCCGCATACTTTAACGGTAATTTATCGGTCAGCACCACTATAACAAGCACCAACACAGAAGATTTGATAGGGTCTGCCGAAAAGGTCAAAGAATATATTGAAGAATTTAATCAGAAGTATGACAATGTAACACTCAGTATTGTCAGTGACCTATCAGAAACTTTGAACGGTAGAACCGAGCTCTTGATAAAAAATGCTTGGCAGGGCATGTTGCTGGTACTCATTTTTTTATCTCTTTTCTTGAATACCCGATTAGCCTTTTGGGTGGCCTTCGGTCTACCTATTGCCTTTTTGGGGATGTTCATTTTCGCTGGATTTTTTGATGTGACCATTAACGTGCTTTCGCTTTTTGGTATGATCATCGTTATCGGAATTCTGGTCGATGACGGCATAGTCATAGCCGAAAACATATATCAACATTACGAAAAAGGGAAAACTCCTGTGCAAGCTGCGGTAGATGGCACTATAGAAGTATTACCTCCGATAATTTCTGCGATAATCACAACGATATTGGCCTTTTCCATTTTCTTGTTCTTAGATAGTAGGATCGGGGAGTTTTTTGGGGAAGTATCCGTCATCGTTATTTTGACCCTAGTGGTCTCTTTAGTGGAGGCCTTGATTATATTACCAGCCCATTTGGCGCATTCGAAAGCCTTACAACCTGTATCTAAAAAACCTAAAACTGGAATTGGAAGGGCATTTGCAAAACTTAGGGTAATCAATGAAATGGGAGACCGTTTTATGGTCTGGATGAGAGATACTTTATATAGTCCGGTGATAAAATTCGCCCTAAAATATAAGATGTTGTCATTCGGACTTTTTGCCATGGCCCTAATTTTGTCATTGGGTTCCGTTGGCGGGGGCATTATAAGAACCTCATTTTTCCCGCGTATTGCAAGTGATAGGGCACAAATTGAATTGCTTATGCCCAATGGCACGAACGAACAGGTGACCGATTCTATTATTTCGTTGATAGAAGAAAAAGCGGAAATCGTCAATCAAGAACTAACGGAACAGTACCTAAAGGGAACTGGTAAAGTACTTTTCAAAAATGTAATTAAAAAAGTAGGCCCGGGCTCATCCGCAGCAACATTAACCCTAAACCTCTTGCCGGGCGAAGAAAGACCCGATGCCATTTCTTCGAATATGGTAACCAGTCGTCTGGCAGAATTGGTTGGTCCTGTAATCGGAGTAGAAAGTTTGATTTATGGCTCTGGAGGTAATTTTGGAGGCTCGCCCGTATCGGTATCGCTTTTAGGAAATAATATTAAGGAATTAAAAGCGGCAAAATCAGAACTTAAAACAGCACTTCTTAATAATTCTACCCTGAAAGATGTTGCAGACAATGACCCAGCCGGCATTAAGGAGATTCGACTGCAATTAAAGGAAAGCGCCTATCTATTGGGGCTTGATTTAAGGAATCTTATGAACCAAGTGCGTGCCGGTTTCTTTGGTACCCAGGCGCAACGATTTCAACGAGGACAAGACGAGATTAGGGTCTGGGTACGGTATGATAGAGAAAATCGTTCTTCGATAGCCGATTTGGATGAAATGCGCATCGTTACTCCAGATGGCAGTCGCGTGCCGTTAAAGGAAATTGCCGACTATATTATCGAACGGGGGGATGTGGCCATCAATCGTTTGGAAGGTCGGCGAGAAATTCAGGTTTCCGCAGACATGAAGAATCCGAAAGATAGCCCTACAGATGTTATGTCCGATATTCAGAACAACATCATGCCTGAAATTCAGTCTAAGTATCCAACGGTAACAGCATCTTATGAAGGCCAGAACAGGGAACTTGGCAAACTGACTGGATCCCTAAAGTTGGTCGGGTTGTCGGTATTGGCGTTGATTTATATGACCATTGCATTTACTTTTAGAAGCTTTAGCCAGCCTTTGATGTTAATTTTATTGATTCCTTTCAGTTTGACGGCGGTTACCTGGGGGCATTGGTTACATGATTTTCCACTGAACATTTTATCGTTATTGGGTATTATTGCTTTAATCGGAATTATGGTCAACGATGGTCTGGTGCTCATAGGCAAATTCAATAGCAACCTGCGTGAGGGCATGACATTCGACGACGCTATTTATGAAGCGGGACGTTCGCGATTTAGGGCGATATTTTTAACTTCGATTACTACAATAGCAGGTTTGACACCTTTGATTTTTGAGACCAGTCGTCAAGCTCAATTCTTAATACCAATGGCTATTTCAATTGCCTATGGTATTGGTTTTGCCACGGTTTTGACTTTGGTTATGTTGCCTTTGTTCCTTTCCTTTAGTAATAAAGTGAAGGTAAGCACCAAATGGTTGGTGACCGGTAACAATATAACAAAAGAAGAGGTAGAAAGAGCCATCAAAGAGCAAAAAGAGGAGGCGTACCATGCCGGAATGTTATCTCATTCATCAAACGGAGACGATAGAGAAACGGGGGTGTCTTCCAAAAAAACTAATGAAAAACTAAAAGTAACCGAGGTAGACGAATGATAAGATATAACCTATTACTCCTAGCCTTTTTTTTTACGATTTTTTCCAGTCTGACTGCCCAAGAAGAAATGCTTTCAAAGGAGGAGGCCGCAACGTTGGCCCTAGAAAACAATTTCGGAATCAAAGTCGCCCGTAATCAAGTTGAAATCGCAGAAAATAATAAAGGCGTCCTAAATTCGGGCTATCTACCGACGGTTACCGCCAACGCCGGGGCCAATTATAATCGAGATGACGCCGTAATCGAGTTTCCCGGTCAATTAAATCCGGATGGAAGTCCTAGGGCAGATGTGAATATTTATAAAGCAGAAGCACAACGCTATAATTCGGCCGTGAATGTAAACTATACCTTGTTTGACGGTATGGGCCGGCTATATAATTACAAACGTCTTAAAGAACAATATCAGTTAAGTGAACTTCAAGCCCGAGAAACTATTGAAAATACTCTTTTGCAACTTTTTAGTGTGTATTTTGAAGTGGCCCGCTTGACCGAGAATGAGAATGTACTCCAACAAGCTCTCGAAATCTCTACACAGCGAATTACAAGGGCTGAATATGCCTTTGAATATGGGCAGAACACTAAACTCGATATTCTCAACGCCCAGGTCGATGTGACCAATGACAGCATCACCCTCTTGGTCACACAACTGCAGCTTGCGAATACCAAACGTGATTTGAATGTGGTGTTGAACCAGAACCTCAATCAAACTTTCGAAGTCGATACTTTGATACAGTTTATTCCCAAATTACGGTTGGATGAACTGATAACCCAGGCCGAATCGAATAATGTAGCTATTTTACAGACCGAACGGAATTTGGCCATTAACGCCTATGATATCAAAGTGGACAAATCAGGTTACCTACCTACGGTCGGTCTCAACGGTACCTACGGATGGAACCTGAACCAAAGTGCAGCTTCGGCATTTTTTCCCGGCACTAACAATGAAAATTGGAACTTTGGCGTCGGTGCAAGCCTGACTTGGAATCTTTTTGATGGAGGAGGAACGACCGTTCGTGTTAGAAATTCGAAAATCGCCTACGAAAATCAAGAATTGTTGCAGGAACAAATAGAACTAGAAGTGGCTCGAGATATCGCAAATGCCTTGGCCATTTATGAAAACCGTCTGAATATTTTTTATATTCAACAACAGAATGTACTTACCAACCAAAACAACTTCGAGCGTTCCAGAGAACAGTTTCAATTAGGTAGAATTACTTCCATAGAATTCCGGCAGGCCCAGATTAATCTCTTGAACGCGCAGACCACTAAAAACCTCGCGAAGTATGATGCCAAGTTGTCCGAACTGCAATTATTACAGCTAACAGGGCAATTATTGAACGTGCAGCTTTAAAAAAGAAACCTGCCTAGCCGGCAGGCTTACGTCTAGAATCAAGACAAACTTGGTTCCGCAAGTTTGTTTAAGGCGATTCCCCTTTTAAATTTTAATAGTAAGAAAGGGCTAGAAGAATACACAGGTGGTGTTCTTGCACGTGACTGATTTTCTTTGTAGTATGGTCTTTCTTTAAATTACTTACACATGTCAAAAATCGGAATCGGAATTATCGGCACTGGTTCAATAGTGAACACCTATGCCAAATGCATCGAAGAACTAGGCTCGACCGAACTGGTCGCTCTTTACACCAAATCGCCAAATAGGGCAAAGCAAGCGAAAGCAGAATTCGGAGTTCCCGTTTTTAGCGGGATAGACGAATTTCTAGACCAGAAAGAAATCAATTTGGTCTGCGTATGTAATGAAAGCGGTAGGCACGGAGAGGCCATCAGGGCAACTGCAATTGCCGGTAAACATGTGCTTAGCGAAAAACCATTGGAAGTCACCACAGAAAAAATCGATGAGGTCATTGCCGTTTGTGAAGACCAAAAAGTGAAATTGGGCTGTGTGCTACAGAATAGATGCAGTTCAGATTATCGACTTGTGGAGAACGCGATTAAAACTGGCAAACTGGGTAAACTCATTATGGGCAACGCCCATATTAATTGGTATCGATCCGAGGAGTATTATGCCAAAAGCGATTGGAGAGGCACCTTGCAATTCGATGGAGGAGCGGCCTTTATGAACCAAGGTATTCATACCATCGATTTGTTGATCAATATCATGGGTGCTGTTAAATCAGTTTTCGGGAATATAAAAACGACCGTTCATAATATTGAGGGAGAGGATGTTGGGTCGGCGATACTCAATTTTTCGGATGGTGCGATAGGAAATGTTACCGCAGGAACTGCATTATATCCCGGATATCCTGAAAGACTGGAATTCTATGGTGAAAAAGGAAGTATCTTAATGGAGGGTGGTAAAATTGTGCAGTGGAACGTTCAAGATATGTCTTCCCCAGAATTCGGATCGAGCGATAAAGAAGGAAGTGGAGCCGCAGACCCCACCGCAATCGGACATCAAAACCATAAAACAGTGCTAGCGGATATGGTCGATGCCATACTCAATGACCATTCACCAATGGTAGATGGCGCAGAGGCCAGAAAGGCCGTTGCCTTAATTACCGCTATCTATGAATCTTCAAAAAAAGAAAAGTTAGTTTATCTATAAAAAAGAGCAAAGGATTAAAGACTTTAAATTTTCGGCCTTTTGTCTTTCTTCTTTTCGTCACTATTTCAAAAATAATTTGGTATCGGGTATCGAGCACCAAAATTTGAACTTGACACTTGAACTTGAACTTGAACTTGAAAAATGTACGAACACTTCTTTCAATGTCCCTATTGCTGGGAAGAAATATCGATGCTTATGGATCCGTCCATTCGCAGACAAACTTACGTAGAAGACTGTGAGGTCTGCTGTAACCCGATAGAGGTCACGCCCGAATTTCAGTCAAATGAACTTATCGGTTTTGAAGCTCACGATATCGAGCAGTAGTACATGTCTAATCTAAGACTTCTATTTTTCTTCCGAAAACCTTGTCGTGATCTGCCTCCTTTGGATTTCCATAGATATAAATAGAACCACCGGCCCGCACCTTGACCTTGACTTTTACAGAGGCTTTTACATCGGCACCTGCATTCACAACGACTGTAGTTTCTGTGGTGTTTAAATTTTTGTTGTAAGCCTTTCCTCCGGTATTGACCATCACCTCTTGAACTTTGGCTGTTCCGGCAAGGGTAACTTCTCCACAGGAAATGGCTTTTGTATAAAGTTCTTTCAAATCGATTTTACCGCCTTCCTGTGTCTTGATTTCTAAACGGTTGCCTTTAATGGTTTCATCCGATTTAATCTTGGCGTTCTCGTTGGCATCGGTCAAAGTCAGTTCTTGGGTTAATATAATGTTGCCTTGGCCTTGTCACCGTCCATGAAATTATCGATCTCCATTTTTATTTTTAAGAGGCCGTTTTATTTGGGGTATTTACCTTGTCTTTATCGTCACCACTAATAATCACCTTATTCTCGGTAAATTTATCGAGTTCTTTAGAAGATGCTTTTGAGGCAAAACACTGGTCGATACCATAACGACAAGGCTCAGAAAAACTAGCTTTTCATATTTCTGGTTTTAATGGTATTAACTCAAATATAAAATATTTCGACCATAATCGGCCTTGGGAAAACTGTGGCAAAATATAAAGCTTTCAGGATAGTGAAAACTCAAGACAATTTCGTTTCTGTAATGTAATAAGATTACATATATTGGAGCAATATCTGTTGTTGGAAATCGAATATTTTACATGACAAAGAAAAAAGAGGGAAGCGTATTTAACCTTATTGGTCCCGGGTTTATAACGGCTGCGTTGGTATTGGGTCCGGGTAGTCTGGCCGTGGCCTCTAAAATAGGTGCGAATTACGAATTTCGATTGCTTTGGATAGTGCCTTTGTGCGTTGTTTTTATGGCTGCTTTTACTATAGTGTCAACGCGAATCGGACTAAGCACAGATCGTACCCTTATTCAGTTGATACGTGAAAAATATGGCAATACCATTTGCGTTATTATCGGAGTGGGGCTATTTATAGTAGCGGCCTCGTTTCAGGCCGGCAACTCAATAGGGGCAGGGATGGTGTTCAGTGAAATGTCAGGCTCTTCTTCGGCACCTTGGGTCACTTTCTTTTCTGCCATTGCGATTATCTTGTTGTTCTTTAAATCGTTCTTTAAGATTTTGGAAAAAATCATGATTGCCATGGTTTTCCTGATGCTGGTTTCCTTTGTAATTACACTTATTATTTCAAAACCAGATATTTCGATTTTGGTTCAGCAGCTCGATTTTAGCCTCCCTAGAGGTTCAGAATTTTTGACTTTGGCTTTGATTGCTTCGAGTTTTTCGATTGCCGGTGCGTTTTACCAGTCCTATTTGGTGCAGGAAAAAGGTTGGGATAAGAACAATTCAAAATCCCACGAGCGTGAAAGTCTATCTGGCATCCTGATTTTGGGTGTCATAACGGCTACGGTTATGTTGGTAGCGGCATCTGTGTTGTTTCCACAGGGTATACAAGTGAATTCCGCAACTGAAATGGGTAAAACCTTGGAGCCCATTTTTGGTAGTTATGCAACATTGATTTTTATGGCCGGGCTTTTTGCCGCATCCTTTTCCTCTTTAATAGGAAATGCCACCTTGGGCGGAGTTTTGTTATCGGATGCCCTGAATATTGGGAGCAAACTGGAATCTAAAAACGTACGTTACGTCATCATGTCGGTTATTGTGATTGGGGCATTGGTAGCGGTCGTTTTTGGAAGCCTTCCCATAGAATTGATTGTGACGGCACAGGGTTTTACGATCATAATTGTACCAATAATCGGATTGATGCTCTTTTTAATTGCTCGGGACAGGGCGAAAAATAAGCTCTTAAAACTGAGCCCCCCGCTTCAAATACTATTAATTTTAGGATTAGTAGTATTGTTGATTTTGGCAGCTGCCAATACGTATAATATATTTATAAAATAACTTGAGTCGTGAATAGGCTTTTTAAGCGGAAAATTAGGGTTCCCAAGCCCACTAGGGTGGGATAATAATTTTTTAATTTATAATTGATTTCGAGTATTTTTCCTTCGTTTTGAGTAGAGGAAAATAAAAATTCGGATCTATTCATTTAAAATAGATTAACAAAAATGATAGCAACCATAGCCCAGCTGGAAGATATACTTTCCGAACCTTCAGAACGCCTCATCAACGACATCGCTAAAATCGAGGGCGATATTATGATTTTGGGTCTTGGCGGAAAAATGGGCCCGACACTTGCCAAACTGGCAAAAAGGGCAATCGATGAAGCGGGTATCACCAAGAGAATAATAGGTGCCTCCCGATTTTCCAATGAAGGGTTATTTCAAGAACTTACCGATTTCGGTATCGAATGTATAAAGGTCGATTTGCTGAGCGACCAAGATTTAATGAAACTCCCCGACGTAAAAAATGTCATCTATATGGCAGGCAATAAATTCGGTACCTCGGGCAATGAACATTTTACCTGGGCGATGAACGCATATCTTCCTGGCAGGGTTTCTGAAAAATATAAGGGTTCTAGAATCGTAGTTTTCTCTACTGGAAACGTATACCCATTTGTACCCATAAATAGCGGAGGCGCAATAGAAGGAACTAAACCTTCGCCTATCGGGGAATATGCACAGTCATGTTTGGGAAGAGAGCGTGTCTTCGAGCACTTCTCGATAAAGAACGGCACAGAAATGCTGCTGTACCGATTGAACTATGCGTTGGATTTACGTTATGGAGTTCTTCTTGAGGTAGCAAAGGCGGTAGCGAACCATAAATCCATCGATTTGGGTATGGGTTTTGCCAATGTCATTTGGCAGGGCGATGCTAATGAATATGCTATTAGAAGTCTGTTGCATTGTGAGTCGCCTGCCAGAAAATTGAACGTAACTGGCCCCGAGACAATATCAGTGCAATGGTTGGCTGAAGAATTCGGAAAACTATTGGGCAAGACCCCCACATTTGAAAACCGACCTACGGATACAGCATTATTGAACAACTCTGATCAAGCCCATACATTATTTGGAAATCCTTTGGTCTCATTAGAAGAAATGATAAAATGGACCGCTAACTGGGTCGAAATCGAAGGTGAGCAACTCGGAAAACCCACCCATTTTCAAGAACGAAAAGGTGATTTTTAGAAGGAATGAGTCAAGAAGCTGAAAAAGAGTTAAACAATTCTGTAAAAGAAAATCAAATGGCTCCTCCCCTCTGAAGAGGGGAGGTGGCTTCCAGCGAAGCGCAGAAGGCGGAGGCGTTGAAAACCCGAGCCTTTGAATAAACACACATGCCTTAGTAAAGAACAATACCAAAAAATGAAAACCCTAAACATTGAAATAAGAAAACTGCTCCACAAGGGTACGGTCATCCCTGCACATCCTCTGGCACTGACAGAAAATCGACAACTCGACGAAAAACGTCAGCGCTTGTTGACCCGATACTATATGGCATCAGGTGTTGGCGGTATTGCTATTGGGGTGCATACGACGCAATTTCAGATTCGAGACCCTAAAGTGAACCTATATTATAAAGTGTTGCAATTGGCCATTGAAGAGATCGAAAATGCACGTTTAGACCGACCTTTTCTAAAAATAGCCGGTGTAAGCGGTAACACCGAACAAGCGGTAAGCGAAGCGAAAACCTGTGCTGAACTGGGGTATGATATTGTTTTAGTAAGTACTAATGGGCTAGGCGATTGGACGGAAAAAGCACTTTTAGAACGTACCGAAAAAATCGCCGAGATTATGCCGGTTTTCGGCTTCTATCTACAGCCGGCGGTCGGTGGTCGGGTTTTGAGTTACGACTTTTGGAAGGTTTTTTCGGAAATCAAAAACGTACATGCCATAAAAATGGCCCCTTTTAATCGTTATCAGACCTTGGAGGTCGTACGTGCAGTCTGTGCATCTTCGCGACGTGATGAAATTGCCTTGTACACTGGCAACGACGACAATATTGTAGCAGACCTATTAACTACTTATAAAGTTCAGGTCGATGGAAAATCCATCAAAAAAGATATCGTAGGCGGATTGCTGGGTCATTGGGCAGTATGGACGCAAAAAGCGGTTGAGCTTTTAGAACGTGTTCACGAGATTAAAAAATCCGGTATTATTATTCCCCAAGAAATGATGACTTTAAATATTGCGGTCACCGATACCAATGCCGCTTTTTTTGATGCTGCCCATAATTTTCATGGTTGTATCGCAGGCATTCATGAGGTTTTAAGGCGGCAGGGGTTATTAAAGGGAATTTGGTGTTTAGATGAAAAAGAAATGTTATCCGAGGGTCAAAAAGAGGAAATCAACAGGGCTTATAAGGATTATCCCGATTTAAATGACGATGCATTCGTAAAGGAAAATATTGAAAAGTGGATGTCGGATATGAAAGGCTGATAGATGCTATTGTTTAACTTTATTTCCCCAATCAAAAAAAACTGTTATTTTTAACAAAATCCTTTTCAATGAAAATCCAGATTAGAGCAACTATTCTTTTTATCTGTCTTTTAGGGGCAGTACTTCAAGCATGTAAATCCACCAAAACAGTACCCGATCAACAAACGGCAAATGAAATGCTTAGGGAGAAACCAGTAGATTCCTTATCGACCAGGTCTTCTGAGGGATACACTGAAACAGTACCTGCGACCGAAATCAGTTTTGATATGGTGGCGGTACCCGGAGGAAGCTTTGTGATGGGTAGTCCCGAATCGGAAGCCAATCGAAAATCGGATGAAGGACCGCAAAAGGAAATAGAACTTGATTCTTTCTATATGGGTAAATACGAAATGACTTGGGACGTTTTTGAACTCTTTTTTAAACAGAACAAAGAGATTTTCGTAAAGCTGGATGACGATAGGGTAATGAAAATCGATGCCATAACGCGACCTAGCCCGCCTTACGAGGATCCATCTTATGGTATGGGTAAAGATGGTTTCCCGGCAGTGAGTATGTCGGCTTACTCGACCTTGGTTTTCTGTAAATGGCTGAGTACGGTCACCGGAAAGTTCTACCGCCTGCCAACGGAGGCCGAATGGGAATATGCCGCACGTGCCGGAACGGAAACCGCATTTAGCTTCGGCGACAGTGTCGATGATATCGACGCCTATGCGGTCTATTATAAAAATTCCGATAACAAATATGCCAAAGTCGGCAGTAAAAAGCCAAACCCTTGGGGACTTTACGATATGCATGGCAACGCTGCCGAATGGACGTTGGATGAATATAAGGAAGATGCCTATGCTACCACAGAGAGCAAAAATCCGTGGGTAACGCCTACCGTAATTCACCCTCGGTCATATCGAGGCGGCTCTTGGGACGATGATGCCGATAAATTACGCTCTGCGGTAAGAACGGCATCAAGTTTGAAACAACAAAAAAGGGATCCACAGATTCCAAAAAGTTTTTGGTGGTTTACGGATTCGAATTATGTCGGATTTCGATTAATGAGCCCAAAAAAGCAACCCACGCCCGAAGAACAGAAAAAGTTCTGGCAAATGGTACTTGATGAGTAGCCCCCTGACTCCCTAAAGGTGAGAATTCGTACTCGTGTCGAAATGGGGTTGAATTTCATCAAGAAGTATGAGTAGGGGGTCGAACACAGATTTTGGAAAGTAAGACAGCCTTGAATAGTTTTCCCGTAAATGGATAGTGAAAACAGAAAATGAAAAAAAATAACACGCGCAGAACATTTGTAAAGAATACGGCCAAAACCGTGGCTGCTAGTATGGTGTTTAGCCATCTCCCTGTATTTTCAAGTGCCAAGGTAGTTGGTCAAGATAAAATCAGGTTGGGAGTGGTCGGCTGTGGCGGTCGCGGTACAGGGGCTGTTTTTCAAGCCTTGACAGCTTCGAAATCGGTGCAATTGGTCGCTATGGGCGAGGTCTTTCAACACGAACTGGATAGCAGTCTCCAGCGTGTATCCAAAGACTTTCCTAATCAAGTCGATGTACCCAAGGAAAGACAGTTTTTAGGTCTCGACGCCTATAAAAAGGTTATTGAAGATTGCGATGCGGTCATTTTGGCCACTCCTCCGGGTTTTCGTCCCGAGCATTTTGAACACGCCGTGAATTCCGGAAAGCATGTTTTTATGGAAAAGCCATTGGCCGTTGATGCACCCGGTTATCGGAAAGTTATTGCGACAGGAGCTCTGGCCGATGAAAAGGAACTGAACGTGGTGGTGGGGCTACAATCGCGCTACGAGATTGCCTTGAACGAAATGGTGAATAAAATTCATGCAGGGGAAATAGGGAACATTCTCTCTGCCGCTGTATACTACAATGTGGGCAAGGCCACAGTTTACCCTAGAAAACCGAATCAGACAGAGCTAGAATACCAAATCAGTAACTGGCACTATTTTAATTGGCTCTGGGGCGGTCAGTTGGCGGGGCAAGCTATTCATCAAATTGATGTAATTAATTGGATCAAACAAGATTATCCCATAAAGGCCAGCGGAATGGGTGGAAGGGCTATGCTCGAAGGTCCGGATCACGGGGAAATTTTCGATCACCACGCTGTAGAATTCGAATATAAAGATGGCACAAAATTACATGTACAATGCCGTCAGATGGATAATTGCACCAACCGGATGGGATTCAATGTGCAGGGCACGACTGCGAGGGCAGATGAACGTTTTCAGTTTCTAGATGCTCAAGGAAAAGCGCTATGGCGTTACCGAAGCCAAGATGACCCGTCTTCTTCGCAAATCGAACAAGATGTTTTTGTGGGGGCTATTTTAGGAACAAAACCATACGTGAACAATACGGTTTATGGTGCTGAAAGTACAATGACCACTATTATAGGGCGTATGGCCATCGAATCAGGTGAGGTTATCGAATTGGATAAGGCAAAGGCTTCCGATTATAGTATTGTGTCTTCTCCCATGTCTTGGAATATGAAAATGGCCAACGCACCCTTGGCCGATGGTAATTACGCAATACCCAAACCGGGTGATAAAGTTTTATAGAAATACATTAAATTGAATATCATGAAGAATATTTTGACACTATTTTTTTTAGGATTTGGCCTAGTTGCCATGGCCCAAGAAACCTACACGCTCTCCGATGAAAGCTCATTGACCATCGACGGCACTTCTACCCTTCATGACTGGACGGTTACAGCCAATACCATGACCGGTACGGCAAAGAAAGAAGGTGCCGCTCCGAAGGAAATTGATTTTGAAGTGGTTGTCGCAGACATTATTAGCGAACGAGGAGCAACTATGGACAAAAAGATGCACGATGCCCTAAAAAAAGAAGAAAATCCGAAAGTAATATTCAAACTTGTAGAGGTCAAAGACGAATCTATATTCGTAGGCACCTTGAATATTGCAGGTCAGGAAAAAACCGTGGAGATACCAGTGCAAATGGAAGCAGGCGGTTCGGCCCTAAAGCTTACCGGTGAGCAAAAACTTACCCTTCAAGATTACGGAATGGAACCCCCAACGGCCATGTTCGGTTCGATTATTGTAGGTGACGACGTTACCGTAAAGTTCGATTTGGTTTTTGTAAAGTCCTAAGATATACCTTATGTTTTTATTTGAATTAGACAGAATTTAGTGGCTTCTTATCTTGTTTGAATGTTGGCGTTTTTAATTTAGTGCATATTCTAAATGCACCTTGCCAAGGTTAATAGTCTCAAAACGCCTATTTTTATGACATGGCCCAAACGCAGAGAATAAAAGACCTCGCCCAAAAGTATGCTTCCGATTTTGTTACCGTACGGCGGTATCTTCATAAGCACCCGGAACTATCTTTTAAAGAATACAATACCTGTGTCTACATCAAAGAACAGTTAGTAGCTATGGGGCTTACCGATATAATTTCAGTAGCCGAAACCGGACTCTTGGCAACCATTCACGGAAAACGAAAAGGAGAATCTATTTTGTTGCGGGCGGATATCGATGCGCTGCCGATTACTGAAAAAAACGATATTTCGTACGCCTCGAACAGCGAGGGGGTTATGCATGCCTGCGGTCATGATGCACATACAGCTTCCCTTTTATTATGCGCGAAGATTTTATGGGATTTAAAGGATGACCTGGTGGGAAGCGTGAAATTACTGTTTCAACCAGGCGAAGAGGTGATGCCTGGTGGGGCCAGTTTGGTTATGAAGGAGAAGGCATATAAAGATTTAGGAAGACTTAGGCATATCGGTCAACATGTACGCCCTGACCTTCCTGTGGGTAAGGTTGGCTTTCGCTCAGGAAAATTTATGGCTAGTATGGACGAACTTTTTCTAACCGTAAAAGGTAAAGGAGGCCATGCGGCAATGCCCGAAAATTCTGTAGACCCCGTTTTGATTGCCTCCCACATAATTATCGCTGTGCAGCAATTGGTCAGTCGTATGGCTTCGCCGAAGACGCCATCGGTGCTTTCCTTCGGGAAAGTGATTGCCAATGGCGCGATTAATATCCTTCCAGATGAGGTGTACATCGAAGGGACGTTTCGGACCTTGGACGAATCTTGGAGAAAGGACGCTTTACAGAAACTAGAAAAATTAGTTACGTCAATAGCCGAGGGCATGGGCGGAACATGCGAATTAAAAATCAATCACGGTTATCCACATTTGATTAACGAAACGCCTTTGACCGAGCAACTGAAAGCAAATGCTATTGGATTTTTAGGGGAAGAAAACGTAATGGAATTAGATCAATGGATGGCCGCCGAAGATTTTGCCTACTATTCACATAAAAACCCTGCTTGCTTTTATATGTTAGGTGTTGGTAATCAAGAAAAGGGTATTGAGTCAGGTCTTCATACCCCTAGGTTCAATATTGACGAATCGGCCATAGAAATCGGCGGTGGGTTGATGGCTTGGTTTGCGGTAAGAGCACTGGAATAGCGTCATTGTGCTTCATGTGATTTTTATACCAAATATCTTTATATGGAGACCATTTATGGCCTTAATTTCATTAGGGTACTGAAAAGGGCAAAAAAATGCCTGATGATGGCAAAGAAGCAGTTGAAGCAATATGCTGAAAACTATTAAATTTAGAGGTTGTATACTTTGAAGCGGACAAAAATTTTAGATGAAATATAATATTGCCATAATAGCATTTCTTGCAGGTTTGATAGGATTGCTTTATGCCTATAAAAAGGGTGTTTTTGAGACGCAGAAAGATGAGTATGCCACGCTGAAGCTTCCGGAAACCATAGATTACAATTTTGATATCAAACCTATACTTTCCGATAACTGTTATACCTGCCACGGCCCCGATCCCAACAAACGTAAAGCCGGACTTCGCCTAGATTTAGAGGAAACTGCTTTCGCTGAGCTTTCTGAGAGCCCAGGTAAGTTTGCCATTGTCCCTAAAAATTTGCGGGAAAGTAAAGCCTATCAAGCAATCGTTTCCGAAGATCCTGATCAAATGATGCCGCCACCGGATTCTAAACTGGCATTGAATCCATATGAGAAAAAACTCATTAAAAAATGGATACAACAGGGTGCGAAATTTGAAAAGCATTGGGCTTTTATCCCTCCAAAAAAAAGTAAAGCCCCAAAAACATCGGTATCCGAGACAACGACCGGTGGGTTAGGCGCTAATGAAATCGATGGCTTTGTGCTTGAAAAGTTGTTGGAAAAAGGTCTTTCTCCCTCTCCACGAGCTGATAGGGCTACCCTGGTAAGGCGTTTGTCGCTCGATCTCACAGGCCTCCCGCCTATTGGGGATCAATTGTCAGAGTTCACTACGGAAGACTCGAGCGAAGATTTAGAACAAATTGTTGATGTCTTACTTACCTCACCCGCCTATGGAGAGCGCATGGCTCAGACATGGCTCGATGTGGCCCGCTATGCCGATTCCCATGGTTATCAAGAAGATAGTTACCGTACCATGTGGCCGTGGCGAGACTGGGTAATTCACGCGTTTAATAAAAATATGCCCTATGACCAGTTTATTACTTGGCAATTGGCAGGCGATTTGCTTCCCGACGCAACGCTAGAGCAGCAGCTGGCCACAGGTTTCAACCGTAACCATCCTATAACCCAAGAAGGTGGTGTGGTAGACGAAGAGTATCGTTTTCAATACGTGATGGATCGCACAAATACCTTTGGTAAAGGAATAATTGGCGTTACGCTTGAATGCGCAATGTGCCATGACCACAAGTACGATTCATTTTCGCAGAAAGAGTATTTTAGTCTGTTTGCCTTTTTCAATCAAGTTGATGAAAAAGGATGGCGAATGTCTGCTGGGGGTGCTGCCAAAAATAACTATTTCGCTGATGCGCCCTTTATGAAAATAACGGATAAAGATACCGAAGGCGTACTATCTTTTATCAATAAAGAAAAGAAAACGACCGTTGATGTTATGGTCATGAACGATTCGGCCCCAAAGACTACTTATGTGCATGATCGTGGCGCTTATGATAGCCCTACCGATTCAGTGGGCTTCGGAACGCCTAGTGCTATTATGGTTTTTTCCGAAGATTTGGATGAGGACCGGCTCGGGCTGGCCAAATGGGTCACGAATAAGAACAATCCGTTAACGGCGCGGGTCTTTGTAAACCGTATTTGGGCCATGATTTTCGGTCGTGGTATCGTCGCTACACCGGGCGATTTTGGGGTACAGGGCAGCTTGCCGACCCACCCTGAACTTTTGGATTGGCTTGCAGTGGATTTTATGGAACACGGATGGGACATAAAATACCTTTTAAAAAAAATAGTGCTGTCGGATACCTACGCACAGATTTCTGACTTTAACGAAGATGTTATACAGAGAGATTCTGAGAATCTATATCTTGCCCGAGCACCAAGGTTTCGTATGGACGGAGAGCTGATACGCGACTATATATTGGCAACCAGTGGACTATTAAATAGGGAAATCGGAGGGCCTAGCGTAAAGCCCTACCAGCCACCGGGACTTTGGGCGGAAACAAGCGCAGGGGGCAATCGCGGAATTCTCACGAAATATATACAAGATGAGGGAGATAATCTATATCGCCGTTCTATGTATACCTTTTGGAAACGTACTTTGCCACCACCCAGTATGGCGATTTTTGATGCGCCCAATCGCGACCTTAGTGAGGTAGAACGTCAAAAGACAAATACCCCGCTTCAGGCCTTGGCGCTTCAGAACGATGTACAGGTGTTAGAGGCCGCACGTGTTTTAGCACAGAAGACCTTGCATGCGAATCCCGATGGGCAGCATCTGGTAGCCGAAGTATTTCAGCGGATATTAGTGCGTAAACCAAGGGATGAAGAGTTAAAGATGCTCGATAGGTATTATCACGAATTGCTTGACAATTACACGAACGATTTGGAGAATGCCGAAAAGCTTTTGGCTTTAGGTGCTTTTGAAGCCTCTGATACGGATGTGGCCAGTACAGCCGCCCTTATGCTGACCGCACAAGTTATTTATAACTTGGATGAAACTATTACAAAAGAATAGGTTTTGAAACTTCCTAGTTTTTTTGCAAAATTGAAAGTGATAAAAAAGCAGTAGAAACGATAGCTCGAAAATGATTAAATTTATGCTTTGCTATGTTGTTGAGTTCCTAAAGAATCGCAGATGAAATATAAAATTGCCATAATAGGTGTTCTGGCTGGTTTAGTCGGACTACTCTACGCCTATAAAAAAGGTGTTTTTGAGACGCAGAAAGATGAGTATGCCGCGCTGAAGTTGCCAGAAACGATAGATTACAATTTTCATATCAAACCTATACTTTCCGATAATTGTTATACCTGTCATGGCCCTGATGCCAACAAACGTAAAGCCGGACTTCGTTTGGACCTGGAAGAGACCGCTTTCGCCGAGCTTCCTGAGAGTCCGGGCAAGTTTGCCATTGTCTCCAAAAATTTACGGGAAAGTAAGGCCTATCAATCAATCTTTTCCGATAATCCCGATCAAATGATGCCGCCACCAGACTCTAAACTGGCACTGAATCCCTATGAGAAAAAACTCATAAAAAAATGGATACAGCAAGGCGCGAAATTTGAAAAGCATTGGGCTTTTCTTTCTCCGAAGAAGGCGGAAACACCCAAAACTGAAACGGCCGATTGGGGGTATAATGAAATCGACAAGTTTATCTTGAAAACGCTTGAAGACAATAATCTGGGACCTTCCGAAAAGGCCTCTGACGAAACCCTAATTCGCAGAATAAGTCTAGATCTTACAGGTCTTCCGCCTGAGCCGGAACAGGTACAAGAACTTTTAGCCGATAATTCTGAAGAAAATATAGCAAAAGTAATCGACGAATTTTTGGCTTCCCCGGCCTATGGCGAGCGAATGACGCAATCTTGGCTCGATGTGTCCCGTTATGCCGATTCGCATGGTTATCAAGATGATAGTTACCGAACGATGTGGCCTTGGCGCGATTGGGTAATCCATGCTTTTAACAAAAACCTACCTCATGATAAGTTTTTGACTTGGCAATTGGCAGGTGATCTTTTACCCGATGCCACGGAGGAACAGATTTTGGCGACAGGCTTTAATCGCAATCATCCCATTACCCAAGAGGGAGGTGTGATACAAGAGGAATACCGCATTAATTATGTACTAGACAGGACTAACACCTTGGGAAAAGGAATTTTGGGCCTCACCCTAGAATGTGCCCGTTGCCATGATCACAAGTACGATGCGATTTCACAAGAGAATTATTTCGAAATGTTCGCCTTTTTCAATCAAGTTGATGAAAAGGGGCTGCAGATGGATGCCGTTCAAGCAAAGAATCAAAAATTCTTTGCCGACCCACCGTACATCGAAATATCGGCCAAAGAAAGCGATGAGGTGCTCTCGTTCATCAACATGAGAAAAACACCTAAATTGAACGTTATGGTCATGAACGATTCGGCACCAAGACCTACATTTATATTAAACCGAGGGGAGTACGATCAGCCGACCGATTCGGTGCAACCTGGAACACCGGAGACTATATTTCCATTTTCGGATGAATTGCCAAAAAACCGATTAGGCCTTGCAAAGTGGTTGACCGATTCGGACAACCCTCTGACCGCCAGGGTTTACGTGAATCGTATTTGGGGAATGTTGTTCGGGACGGGCCTAGTTGAAACCTCGGAAGATTTTGGTGTGCAGGGTAGTCTTCCCACCCATCCAAAACTGCTCGATTGGCTTGCCGTCGATTTTATGGAGCATGGTTGGGATACTAAATACTTACTAAAAAAAATAATGCTTTCGGCTACATACCAGCAGAAGTCAGAGCTACTTCCTGAATTGAAAAAAGCCGATCCCGAAAACAGATTGTTGGCACGCGCTCCTAGGTTTAGAATGAGTGGCGAAATGATCCGTGATTATGTGCTGACCACCAGCGGTCTGCTCAATCGAGAAGTTGGAGGCCCAAGTGTAAGGCCCTATCAACCTGCGGGTCTCTGGGAAGAAACAAATGCAGGGGGCAATCGCGGTGTTTTGACCAAATACATTCCTGACGAAGGCGATGACCTTTATAGACGCTCTTTATATACCTTTTGGAAACGTACATTGCCGCCCCCGAATATGACGATATTCGATGCGCCTACCCGTGATTTTTCAGAGGTACGCCGGCAAAAGACGAACACGCCATTACAGGCCTTGGTCCTTCAAAACGATGTGCAAATATTAGAGGCGGCACGTGTAATGTCTCAACGGATGATTAATGAAAAGCCCGATAACCCAGCTATTGTTACTGATGTCTTTAAACGTATTTTGGTGCGCTCTCCAAAAAAGGAGGAATTACTGACGCTTGATGCATATTACCACGATGCGTTGAAACTTTATCAAAATGATATCGACGAAGCCAAAAAATTGGTTGCCGTAGGCGATTTTAAGCAATTGGATACCGACCCAGCTAAAACGGCCGCTCTAATGCTCACAGCTCAGGTCATTTATAATTTAGACGAAACGATTACCAAAGAATAGGAACATGGAAGGAGACAAAGAAAAAAAGAAATCTGAAAACCCGTTAAAAGCTAATAGACGCCACTTCTTTTCGCAGTTGAGCGTTGGTATTGGATCATTGGCGCTCGGCTCATTATTGATTCCCGATTTGTTTAAGGGAGGAACGAAAGAACTAGCAAGCCAACCCTTGGGCATTCCGCATTTTGCGCCGAAGGCGAAACGGGTAATCTATCTTTTTCAGGCCGGAGCTCCTTCTCAATTAGAATCTTTTGACTACAAACCGACTTTACGTAAGCGTATGGGTGAAGATTTGCCCGAATCTATTCGAAACGGCCAACGTTTGACCGGTATGACGGCCAATCAAGATAAATTTCCACTGATGCCACCTGCTGTCGATTTTCAGCAACATGGTCAGAGCCGTACTTGGATCAGTGATTTCTTTCCGCATATCGCCAAGATTGCAGACGATATTACAGTAGTTCGTAGCATGCATACCGAGGCTATCAACCATGATCCGGCCATTACTTTTTTTCAAACAGGAAGTCAAATTTCGGGTCGCCCAAGTATGGGATCCTGGATGAGCTACGGACTCGGAAGCGAGAATAAAAACCTACCGTCTTTTGTGGTCTTGACTTCTAGGGGCAAAGGCAATAGCCAAGGCCTGTATTCGAAACTTTGGTCGAGCGGATTTCTTGATTCGAAACACCAAGGTGTATTACTGCGGTCGGGTAAAGACCCGGTATTGTATCTAAATGACCCCGAGGGGATTTCTAGATCCGATAAACGACATTTACTGAATGAGGTTTCCTCATTGAACAAACTACATCATGCAGAGACTGGTGACGACGAAATTGAATCACGGATCGCGCAATATGAAATGGCATATCGTATGCAAATGTCCGTACCCGATGTTATGGATATTTCAAAAGAACCGGAATCCATTATCAAACTATATGGAGAAGATTGCCAAGTACCAGGTACGTATGCCGCTAACGCATTGCAAGCACGAAGATTGGCCGAAAATGGTGTTCGCTTTATACAATTATATCATCAAGGGTGGGACCAGCACGGTAACCTACATAACGAAATGAAGGGGCAGGCCAAAGATGTTGACCAAGCCTCTGCCGCACTTGTAATGGATTTAAAACAACGTGGAATGTTAGAAGATACGTTAGTCATTTGGGGCGGTGAATTTGGAAGAAGTAATTACTGTCAAGGCAAATTCGACGAGAAAAATTATGGTCGCGACCATCACCCCAGGGCCTTTAGCATTTGGATGGCAGGAGGCGGTATCAAACCGGGACTCAACTACGGGCAAACGGATGAATTCGGGTATAACGTTGTTGAGAACCCCGTTCATATTAATGATTTTCACGCTACTCTAATGCATCAGATGGGTATCAATCACGAAGAACTAATCTATAAGTACCAAGGTCGTCGTTTCCGGTTGACCGATGTTGCCGGTAATGTAGTAAAAGACCTTTTAGCATAATCAAATGACGTATACTTCTAAAAGTCGTTGGGTCGATTATGTCGTTTTGGGCCTTTCCGTATTCCTGATATTTTGTTTGCTTTTTGAATCATATATCGAACTTCCAAGGTTGGTTTCTTGGGTGGGGCGCTGGCATCCGTTGGTACTTCATTTTCCGATTGTTCTTTTGCTTATCGCTATTTTCTTGGGATTAACGGGCAAAAAAGTACCGCATCTATTATTGACCGTCGGGGTGCTATCTGCCTTGATAACAGCTGTTTCCGGATTTTTTCTGGGAAAGGATGCCTTGGTTAAGGGAGACCTGCTCTTTTGGCACCAATGGTTAGGAGGGGCGGTTGCCCTACTTGCCGCCCTTTGGTATGCCTTGGATAATATGCAGCTTGATAAAAAAGTATACACCAAAGCCATTCAAGTGGTCTTGATCGGGCTTGTTGCCATTACAGGACATTATGGCGGCATGGTAACCCACGGCGAAGACTTTTTGGCGCTTCCGCTCGAAAAACGACAAGAAAAAATTCCTGAAAACCCTATTATTTATGCGGATGTCGTTACGCGAATATTGGATGATAAGTGTGTTTCCTGCCATAATCCCAATAAACAAAAGGGACAATTGTTGATGACCAGTCTGAGCGAATTGCTAAAAGGTGGCGAAAGTGGAAGTACACTGGTGCCAGGAGACCCTGAAGAAAGTGAGCTTATCAAACGATTGCATTTACCCGCAGATGATGAAGACCATATGCCACCGGAAGGAAAGACACCTTTGAACGGAAATGAAATTGCTATCCTGGAACGTTGGGTTGCCCTTGGCGCTTCGGATACCTTACGTCTGGACCAGTTGAAAAAAACAGAGCCCTTGGCTGGTTTGATAAAAGGAATGATGGAACCCGACCCCTTGGAAAAATGGGCAAAACTACCCAAAGTGGCCGACAGCACTTTGCAGAATCTTTCCTCCGATTACTTGACCATAAAACGAATGGCCAGTAACTCCGATGCCCTTAGTGTCGATGTATATCTTCCGCCAGAATACGATTCAAAACCGATTACCGAGTTGAAACGTGTTGCCAATAACATTGTCGAACTAGACCTAAGTGGTCTGCCCGTTGGTCAGGAGGAGATGGCCTTCGTCGCCTCGTGCATTAATTTAGAATGGTTGGAATTGGATAAAACGCCGATTACCGATACGGAAGTCGAAAAACTCATCAACCTTAAAAACTTGGCGCTTTTGAAAGTCTACGAAACTTCGATTACTGACAAAAGCACTTCAATTTTTAAAAATCTTCCAAATTTGAAGAACCTTTATCTATGGGAAACCGGGGTGTCCGATATGGCTTTAAAAGAACTGCAAAATGAAAAATCGAATTTATTGATAGATAATGGCATCGACTCGGAAACCGAAGCATTTTTTGTTGCATCCGATTCGATACCAGAAACGAACTAGATATGAAATTTAATCTCAAAGGCAAAACAGCGATTGTTACCGGAGGTGGTAGTGGTATTGGTAGGGCTATTTCAATTACCTTGGCCACACAGGGCGCAAAGGTCCATATTTTTGAACTAAAGGCTGAATCGGCATCGGAAGTAGTCAAAGAAATTGAAGCTAGCGGAGGTAATGCGATCGCCCACGAATGTAATGTGGCCAACCATACCCAAGTAAAGGAAAAAGTTTCCGCCATTGTTGGCGGAGGCTCAATTGAAATCTTAATCAATAATGCAGGTATCGCCCACATCGGTGATGTAGAGCATACGACCGAAGCGGATTTTGACAAAGTATATCAGGTGAACATCAAAGGCGTTTACAACTGTATCTACTCCGCAATTCCCTATATGAAAGAAAAAGGGGGTGTAATATTGAATATGGCCTCTATTGCCGCAACTGTTGGAATCAAAAATAGATTTGCTTATTCAATGTCAAAAGGTGCCGCATTAACGATGATGTATTCGGTGGCCAAAGATTACCTCGCCTATAATATTCGGTGCAACAGTATTTCTCCTGCCCGCATTCATACCCCGTTTGTAGAGGGGTATCTGAAAAACAATTTTCCCGAAAACCTGGAAGAAAAATTCAAGGAACTTTCGGAAACACAACCGATTGGCCGTATGGGAAAACCTCAGGAGGTGGCCGATTTGGCCTTGTACCTCTGTTCTGATGAGGCCTCTTTTATTACGGGAACCGACTTTCCTATCGATGGTGGGTTTATTCGTTTGAATGGGGATTGAAGGGGTTACTACCGAGAAAAACTATTGTTATGAACCCGTGGTTTAGTTAAATGCCTTTCAAATCATTTTCTATTTGAGTATGCGCAGTCCGTTAGGAGCAACGATTTCTGTTTTTATTGTACCGTCCTGACTCTTTTTGTGACTTACTTTAAGTATGCCATACTTTGTCGGGAAACTTCCTTTCGCCCATTCAAGGTCACCCAGATTCGGTGTAATTTTAACTTTCTCACCTCCATCCATGACATGGATCCCAAGAATATGCTGACTCAACCAAGAAGTAGGCCCGCTGGCCCAGCCATGGCATAAACTATGACGATATCCGATATAGCAATATTCGCCAAAATCGCCATGTATATCAAAATTAGTCGAAGGAATCAATTCATCGATTCGACCACTATTGGCCACGTCGAGCACATCAAAATCTTCCCAAAAGGTAGTTGCGCCTAAATCGAGCATTCCACCCCAATAGTCGCGTATTACCCTTAGGCCACCTTTATAATCTTTTGCCTTGGCCATGGCTTCCAAAATATAGTAGCCATAAAAGGTAGACATACGTTGTACACCATCTTTGCTCAAAATCGCTGCGTTGGCTTCTCCGGCATCCTGCAAATCGGCAAGTGCCATTAACGCGGCTGCCTGTTTAGTTGTGTTGTCTTTTGGTTTGTGTTTTTTTAGTCGTTCGGCCACCTTTTCATATTTCAAGCGAAGGTCGTTCCTTTCTAAAACTGTCATCATTTCGGCACCTGCCTCAAAAGTCATGACCATCATGGCTTGCAGGCCTGCATGTATAGCTTCGGGTTTTTCGCTCGTGGGCCAATCTAAAAATCGATGCCCGTTTAAAACCTCTTTATTGTCTTTGTCAATAAAAGTGCTTAATTGATCTAACAGAGCGATCATATAGGTTTCCTGTTCTTTTAAATAGGAAAGATTGCCATGGTAATCGTAGCTGTTTTTATGAATGAGCAACCACCACATGGAATATGAACTGATACCGTTCATCCATTGTGGCAACGGGTGTTGATCTCGGGCAAGATCTAAACTCTTGCTCACGATTTCATGGTTCCCGAAAACGGTATTGATGGTCATCACTTCAGGGTGCATGTCACCGACCCATACCAGTCGGTCACGTTTGATGCCGTCCCAAAGATAATTCTGCATGTTGAGGTGTACGGTATATGCCCCCACCATCCAGATTTCGTTTAAACGTTCATCATTGCTTTCAAAACTACCCAAATAAGGAATATCGCGATAAACAAAAGCCGCATCTATTGATTTTATTGGGGCATCTTCATCGGCTTCTACCACATCGACTCTTAGAAATCGAAAACCGGTCTCGCCTATTTCTATGCTTCCTAACCAAGGTACTTCGATGATAAAATCACGTAAAGAATGTTCATTGGTCGCATTTTGCTTTCCGCCAATATCGGACATTGCCTCACCGACCGATTCGCCAAAACGTAACCGCAACTTCAAAGGCGTCTTACTTTCACGAATACCCATTGAAATTTTTACACCTCCGTGAATTTCTTTACCGTAATCCAATAGAATCCCTGGTTTTTTATCGGCTGAACTTATAAAACGAAATAAGTTTTTGTCATTTACCGCTACTTGACCGCTTCCTCTTTTCAATAGGGTTTCGACATTTTGAACGGTTTCTCCAGTATCGTCCGACTGCCAAACAATTCGTTTTGGCGTGAGATAGGTCTTTACCATATCCGATGAACTCGCCCTGTCGGAATATTTATCCCCAAAAATCGGAGGTAATTGGCTGTAAGAAGCATTGATCAAGAATACTAGAGCTATAACTTGAATAATTATTTTCATTTTATTCTGTGAGTTAGTGCAAACAATTAGAAGCCACGCAAGACCTTATTTTGATAAAAATAAACCTTGAGATAAGTTTATGTGTCCTGCACAGTACTGGTAAATGATATTAGTTGAAATTTTTATGGGGTTAAAAGTAATCTCAAACGGTATAGTACAGGATGCTTTTGGGTAGAAAGCCGGTTAATATTGTCTTATCAAGCCGTATTCTCATTTTTCACAACTAAAAGGTAGAACACCGATGAAGACTAAACTTACTATCCTGTTAATTGCCCTATTAACTCTTGGCAATTCCTATTCTCAAAATACGGGGTCAAATTCACTTTCCATAGAGGAACCCAAAGTCGAGTACCACAAAAATCCTGAGGGCCTTGATGTCCCAAAACCTAGATTTAGCTGGATTTTAAATGGGGAAGGCCGTAGTAGATCACAGTCTTCATATCAAATTATAGTGGCCTCCTCCATGAAACTTTTGGATAGCCAAGCAGATGTTTGGGATAGCGGCAAAGTGAATACCAACCATAGCAATCAAATCGAATTCGACGGAATTCCATTAGTGTCAGATTCAAAGTATTATTGGAAAGCAAAAGTTTGGGACGAATCGGGGAATGCATCCGAATGGAGTGCACCGGCCCATTGGTCAATGGGGCTTCTGAAATTTTCAAATTGGAAAGGGCTCTTCATAGGTCATGACGTAGGTTATAACAAAACCGATAAATATGACAGTTTATACCTTCCACCTGCCAGATATCTGCGCAAATCATTTACGCTAAATAAGAAAATAAAAAAAGCAACGGCCTATACTACGGCCTTGGGTCTTTATGAACTGCGCTTGAACGGCAACAAGGTTGGGGATGCTAATTTTCTACCGGGATGGACGGACTACAACGAACGTTTATATTACCAGACTTTCGATATTACCGAAAGCTTACAAGATGGTGAGAACGTAATCGGGGCGGTTATTGCCGATGGTTGGTACGCAGGTTATATAGGGTACGCTCTTCTCGTACGTTTAGATAAGGTCAGGGAATTCTATGGGGTGAATCCGTCCTTTATGGGGCAGGTACACCTAGAATATCAAGACGGTAGCTCTGAGATTATAGCTTCGGACCGCTCTTGGAAATCGAAAGAAGGGGCCATCCGCGAAGCGGATATTATTATGGGCGAGACCTATGATGCCCGGCTCGAAAATTCAGGTTGGGACGGTCCGAATTATGATGATACCGACTGGAAGACCCCTAAAGTCTACACCTATCCTAATGGTCAGCTTCAGACGCATCCCGGTACTTTAGTCAAGAATACCGAACGTTTAATACCTATAAACATTACAGAGCCCGAGCCGGGAACTTATGTTTTTGATCTAGGCAAGAATATAGCAGGTATTGCGTCGCTAAAAGTTCAAGGACCAAAAGGAACTAGAGTGCAGCTTCGTTTTGGGGAAATTCTTAAAAGGGATGGCAACATACAGACCGAAAATCTTCGAAAAGCAAGGGCCACGGACACCTATATTTTAAAAGGGGGTGGTGTCGAAAATTGGCAGCCAAAATTCACTTATCACGGTTTTCAATATGTAGAAGTTACCGGATATCCGGGAAAACCAACTTCAGATGCCATTACCGGACTTGTCTTAAGTTCCATCGAAACTGACGCAAGTACGTTCAGTGCTTCTAATCCAATGAACAATACCCTTTTCAAAAATATCAAGACAACGCAAAGCGCGAACTTTTTTGAAATACCTACGGATTGCCCACAACGCGATGAACGTTTAGGATGGACGGGAGATGCCCAGACGTATATGCGCTCTGCCACTTATAATGCTGATGTGGCTGCTTTTATGACCAAGTTCTTGGTTGATTTGGATGATGCCCAACGGTGGTATGGGGCCTACCCAAATTTCGCCCCTTTTCCGTATTCAAGGCCCAATCAATATGCCCCGGCATGGATGGATGCAGGAATTATAATTCCCTATAACATGTACAAGGTCTATAACGATACCCGCGTTTTGGAATACATGTACGCCGGAATGGAAAAGTTTATGCAGTTTCAAGAAGATGCCAGCACAGACTATTTGCGGCCAGGTGGAGGAAACAATTGGGGAGATTGGCTTGCGGTCAACGAAGAGACGAGCCATGATTTTGTAGGGGCTTCGTTTTACGGCTACGATGCCAAGCTAATGGCTGAAATGGCCGAAGCATTGGGAAGAACGGAAGACGCTACAAAGTATAGGAGTCTGTTCAATAATATTAAAAAGGCCTTTGCCCAAAAGTATATTTTAAACAGCGGTAATACCTCTGAAGATACCCAGACCACTTATGCACTAGCCCTATATTTCGATTTATACCCAGACGATTTAGCAAAAAAAGGAGCTGCTCGATTAGCAGAAAAAATAAAGAAAAACGGATTCAAATTTTCAACGGGTTTCCTAGGTACCAAACATGTAATGTTGGCCTTGTCAAAATATGGGTATAACGACATCTCTTATAAAATCTTCCAGCAGACCGAATATCCAAGTTGGGGGTATTCCGTAGAAAATGGAAGTACATCTATTTGGGAGCGATGGAACAGCTACACCAAAGATGATGCTGAGAACTCCGACATCAATGCCAAGATGAATTCGTTTAGCCACTATGCTTTTGGTTCGGTCGCGGAATGGATGTTTCAACATGCCGTGGGTATCGATACCGAAGATGCTGGGTATCGCAACATTATCATAAAACCTGCTATTAGTAAAGAGATGAATTATATAAATGGAAGCTATAAAAGTATCAACGGCACTGTTTCTTCTGCATGGAACTGGAAAGGGAACAAATTGATTATGAACGTTGAGATTCCTGTGAATACTACTGCAAAAGTGTATATTCCAACAGCAAAAATTTCCGATATTAAGGAAGGGAATAAAAGTATATCCAAAATACCGTCAATTAAGATTTTGGAATCCAAGGAAAAGGAAACTATTCTTGAAATTGGTTCGGGAGCGTACTCCTTTAGTGCTAAAGTGGTAATGTGACTACATAATAACAAGATGACCGTGGGGAAATAATAAGGAATTTTATAAGATGTGCCTCCAAAAATCCCCATGTTGTCTAAATTAGAGTTTAAATAATTAAGAATAGTTTGAACAAAGGAACATACAGAACTCAATCATCAAGGTATATGAAAGACTTCAATTATTTAATTCTTATTGCGACAATAATCGTATTAAGTGCATGCGGGGAGAAAAAGGAAACCGTTGAGCCGGAAAAAAAGGGGCCACCCAATGTGCTGTTCATTGCTGTAGATGACCTGAATAATATGTTAGGTGTTTTAGATGATTATTCCCATACGAAAACGCCCAATATAGACAGATTGGCTTCTAAGGGAGTTGTATTTTCCGATGCCCACTGCCAAGCTCCATTATGCGGCCCCTCTAGGGCATCTTTGATGACAGGTCTACGACCCTCGACTACTGGTATTTATGGTATGATAGATGACAACAAAATTCGTTCGGAAAATCCGGCGACCAAAGATATCGTTATGCTGCCCGAATACTTCAAGAACAACGGGTATCACACCATGGGCATCGGCAAGTTGTTTCATAGCCATGCTCCTGATGGTGTTTTCGATGAATCCGGTGGCAGGGTAAAAGGATTTGGTCCTCTTCCAAAAGAACGCTTTGTTTGGGACGGTTTTGGAACATCAGATAGAAAAAACTATGGTAGAACCAGTACCGATTGGGGCGCTTTTCCGGAAGCCGATTCACTGATGCCTGATCATCAATCGGTCGATTGGGCAAAAAATCGTCTTGACAAAAAATATGACAAACCCTTTTTTATGGGAGTCGGCTTTTTACGAGTTCATGTGCCTTTATATGTGCCTCAAAAATGGTTTGATATGCATCCGTTAGATAGTATAAAAACTATGCCGTACAGAGCAGATGATTTAAATGATGTGCCACCCATTGCATTACAAATTAACGATCTGCCGATGATGCCCTCAACGGATTGGGCTATCGAAAGTGGCGAGTGGCCGAAAATCATTCAAGCCTATTTGGCCTGTATCAGTTTTGTAGATTATGAAATAGGTCGATTGTTGGATGCTCTTGAAAATAGCGAATATGCTGACAACACGGTCATTGTAATGTGGTCGGATCACGGATATCGTTTGGGAGAGAAAAGCACGTTTGCCAAACACGCCCTTTGGAATACGGCCACCAACGCCCCATTATTGTTTTCTGCCCCCAGCCTTCCAAAAGGAAAAGTTATCGATGAACCCGTAGAAATGCTTTCTATCTACCCTACTCTTTTGGAATTGTGTGGGCTTCCCGCTTATGATCGAAACGAAGGTAAAAGTTTGGTGCCAAACATGTTAGGCCAGACTGCGAAAGAAACCGCCATAGCGATAACAACTTTTGGCATGAACAATCATACGGTGAAATCCGATCGCTTCCGGTACATTCAATATGAAGATGGCGGTGAAGAATTTTACGACCATAACAACGACCCGAACGAGTTTACGAACCAAGCAAAAAATTCCGATTATAAAGATGAAATAAATGCTTTGAAAGGGTATCTGCCAAAAACGAATGCGACTTGGGATCCCAATTCTTCGTATACGTTTCAACCCTATTTTGTTGAGCAAAAAGCAAGAACCAGTGGTTCTGATGGAACTCCTGTAGAGGTTATTGGAGCACCACAATAAAACCGGTATCGATTGATTTTAAATACTAATTAATGTGAGTTCGATAGCGTTACACTACCACATATTAGTTTTTTGAGTCTATTTCCTTCCGTTTGGCTTTTTTGAACGAGTCAATATTTTGGAAGGTCGGTTCATCGAGACTTCTCGGGTCAGGTTTCAATGCTACCTTCCTAGATTGGATAACGCTCATACTAAAGTGTCCGAACTCTTCGGTTATCCTCCCGTAGCAAGTATATACACCACGGCTATGAATGGGGTATTTGTCCACTACATCCGGAAAATGTACCGCATCGAAATACTGGCCGTCTAAATCGACAAATGTACTTAGGCGCATATTCTGCCCTCTGTTGGTCGTATTGAACCGCGTATTGACCAAAATGCCATACAGTAGCATGTTTCTGTGTTTATATTTTGGCATGTCCTCGACCTTTAGATTGCTTTTTAAATCCTCAGAAATCAAATCGAAATAATCATATAGGGTAAACCCCAAAAGTTCCAATTGGTCATAAGCGTTTTCAAGCCAATTGTCATCAAATGAAGGTGTTTTGAACTCGACATGATTCAATTTGAAGAGCATCGGATTTATAGTTTTATTTTTATTTGCCTTTATCTTAAAAATGGCCGACCATAGTAATTCGATTTTCGGAATTTCCGTAAAACGGAATGCTCCGATGCGTATAAGAATGGCCAATTGTTCTATGCTTATCGAAACGCGATCAATGAAATCATTTAATGAGGTATATAGGCCGTTCAGTTGTCTTTCTGTAAGTAATCGACGTACCACTGAAGATTCCAAATTTTTGAGAAAACCAAAACCTAAATAGATGTCTTTTCCTTTTATGCTATTCGGGTGATCGCTTGTATTTATGCATGGCGGATGAATTGTGCCACCGCACATCTTGGCTTCATGAATGTAATGTTCCGTACTGTAGAAGCCACCACCATTGTTCAAGACCGCTACCATAAATTCCAAGGGGAAGTAGCACTTCAAATACAAGCTTTGATAACTTTCAACGGCATAGGATGCCGAATGGCCTTTCGCAAATGCATAACCGGCGAAACTTGCGATTTGCTCCCATACCTCAAAGGTCAATTTGTCGGGGTAGCCTTTTTCTCTGCAATTAGTGATAAATTTTTCCTCGACCGCAATAAATTCTTCCCTTGAACGGAATTTACCACTCATCCCACGTCTGATAACATCGGCTTCTCCTAAGTCCAAACCCGCGAATAAATGGGCGACTTTCAAAACATCCTCCTGATATACCATGATGCCGTAGGTTTCGGGCATTATTTTTGCTAAAATAGGATGTGCCTTTTTTCGGCGTTCCGGATCCCGATGTCTGCGGATATATTCGTTCTTCATCCCCGAAGAAGATACTCCAGGTCGAATGACCGAACTAGCGGCTACGAGACCGAGATAATTATTTACCTTTAGTTTTTTCATCAGCCCCCTCATAGCTGGACTCTCCACATAATATGCGCCTATTGCCATCCCTTTGCTGAGCATGGTATTGATTCGGGGGTCATTTTTGAATTTGTCTATCTGCGTTATATCTATAGGCGGTCGCCCAGGTCGATTTTCGTTAATAATTTCAATGGCATCCTTAATTTTTGCCAACCCCCTTTGTCCTAAAATATCAAACTTGAATATTCCTGTATCCTCTGCAATGATCATATCGAACTGTACCGTTGCAAATCCCTTGGGAGGTAGGTCAGTTGCCGAATAATAGTAAACCGGTCTGTCTAATATCAATATGCCGGCCGAGTGAACACTCAGGTAATTCGGGAAGTTCTCTATAAGTTTTCCATACTTCAAGACCAATTTGGCCATGTCGTCTAAGGTTGATTTGGTATAATTGCCTTTGCTCAAAAGGTCGATTTCCGCTTTGGGCAAACCGAAAACTTTCCCCAACTCCCTTACAACAGCACGGTATTTAAATGTATTATAAGTTGCCAAAAGGGCAACGTTGGAAAATCGTTCGAATATGTATGATGTTATTTCTTCCCTGTCCCTCCAATCAAAGTCGATGTCAAAATCTGGAGGGGAAGTTCGATATGGGTTGATAAACCTTTCAAAATAAAGGTCGAGTTCAATAGGGTCTACATCGGTTATGCCGATTATATAGGCAACTATACTGTTCGCGCCACTTCCACGACCAACATGAAAATATCCTTGTGATTTGGCATAAAATACGATATCGTGGTTGATAAGAAAATAGGACACGAAATCGAGTTTCTTTATTGTATCCAATTCCGTTTGAAGTCTTTCCTTAACTTTTTCGCTAGGATCGGGATACCGTTTGTGAAGCCCTTTTTTGCATAGGTCGTTCAATAGTTCAAAATCTTTTTCTTTGGATTTCTCGAAAACCTGTTGGTTTTGTGAAATACGACTTTGTCCGAAGCTAAAATTAACATGGCAATTCTCTAAGATATATCTAGTGTTCTCAATAATATGAGGGAAATCTGCATAGGTGTCCAATAGCGTATCGATAGGTAACATTTTTTCGGTAATGCTCCCTTCTTCGGTCTTTAATAGCTTGCTCAGCAGCATATTATTGTCGATTGCCCGAAGTAACCGGTGTGCGTTGAAATCTCTCTTGTTCCGAAATGTTACAGGTTGTTGTATAACCAGCTTATCAGTAAGTTTTTTATAGTTGGAGAAAGGTAGACGTCTTAGGTTTTCTATAGAAATGCCGATATATTCATTGTTCCTGAATTGCTGCTTATTCGATTGTAGCACTTTTTCAAAAGGATAGATGATATAGGTTTCAGGAAGAATGGGGGCTTCCGAAGGTAAGGGAACCCCGTTATGCGAATGATGGGATAAGAACACGTTCAATTCTTTGAAACCTTCATTGTTCTTGGCCAATCCTACAAATTGCTGGTCGGGACCATTCCTGAAATCGATGCCGACTATTGGTCGAATATTATGATGCTCTGATTTTCTTATGAAGTTCAAGCAGGCAGATGTGTTGTTGATATCGGTCAGGGCCAAGACCGTTACATTGTTTCGCTCGGCCATTTTCAGGAGTTCAATTTCCGAAAATGTACCGAAGCGTAACGAATAATAGGTGTGGCAATTCAGATACATAGCTTATTGGGTTCGGTGTGCCAAGACCATGGGCGGTTGTCCGTTGAAGGCGTTGTAATGTCTGCCGATACTTTTTGCACCACCCATCGAAGCGGCACGGATTACTTTGTTTTCCCCATATTTTATTCGCATACGGTCCATCGCATTATAGAGCCTCAACATTTCTTCGGTATCTTCAAAAAGATTGATTTGGTAGTTTCCTGATGCAAGATTGCTCACTTTAACGCCCACCAACCGAAGTAACATTCTACGTTCATATAATTTTTCGAAAAGTTCCAACACTTTGGGAACTATAATATGGTCACCGCTTGTGTAAGGAATCTTCATTTGTTTGGAGTATGTGCTGAAATCGGAGTACCGAATTCTAACACTGATACACGAGGTCAACTTGTTGCCTCTTCTCAGTGAAAAGGCAAGATTTTCGGCCATGGCAGTTAGGGTGGCGTGCAAGAAGTTAATCTTGGAAGTATCTTTGAACGTACGTTCGGTAGAAATGGAATGCCTATCGTGAAATGGCACGAGTTCCGGACGGTCTATACCATTGGCTCTTCTCCAAATGGTACGTCCGTGAAGACCGAGTGCGCTGGTCAGCATCTCCAAAGGCATTTCCTGTATGGTCTTGACCTTTGTTATACCCAAACTTCTCAAGGTCTGATAGGTCTTGCCCCCAACTGATGGTATCCTCTGAATGGAAAGTGGTGCCAAAAACTGTTTCTCCAGCCCATAATCTACCTTTATTTGATTATTGGGCTTGGCAACACTTGTAGCTACTTTTGATGTAATCTTATTAGAAGACATTCCGAACGAAATCGGTAATCTTGTTTTTTCTATAATGGTATTTCTTAATTCTGTTGCATACCTATAGCAACCGAAATATTTGTCCATTCCGGTCAAATCTACATAGAACTCGTCAACGCTCGCTTTTTCGAATAGGGGTACGCTATCCGCTATGATTTCCGTAACCATATCCGAGAATTCCATATAGACCCCTGCATTGCCTTTGATGACCGTTGCTTCCGGACAAAGCTGACGTGCAAGCTTCATAGGTATTCCAGAACGGATCCCGTAAGGCCGTGTTTCGTAACTGCAAGCGGACACAACACCTCTGTCACCCGTACCCCCAACCAAAACAGGTCGCTTTAGAAGTTTGGGATTAATCAGCCGCTCGCAGGATACAAAGAAGGTATCTAAATCTAAATGTAGTATAGTGGAATTCATAAAACTGGAAAATATCCAAATATATGGAAATATTCCAATAAGTATACACAATCTACTCGTTAAACTTTGTTACGCCTACTTTTTCAAATTTTAGGTGGTGTATGCCTCGTATAAAAAAACTATAATCTTTGGGCATGAGCCCAAGTATCCATATTCACAAGAGGCACAATGTCTCGGTGTTACTTGAACTATTTTTTTTAGATATCCCGTGCTTTATGTTTCTTGCCGTACAAACAAAACAAAATTCATTTTAGGTGCATTGCGAATTCAAAAGCTGACTTGACGACATTTTTATAGGCAGAATCCATAGCCAGTTGAATATCCGAGATACCCTCCGAAACGGCAATAATATAAGCCAACCCCAGCTTTTCCTTTATCTCTTCGGAAATATCCACGATACCGCATAAAGCGGCTACTTGGATACCTTGGCGTTTTGCTGAATGTAAAACTCCATCAATTGTTTTTCCCGAAAGGGTCTGACCGTCAAGTTTGCCTTCTCCGGTAATAATCCAATCCGAACCTTCTATAGCTGTGTCAAAATTCGCCAGCTCCTTGATCAAATCAATACCGGAGGTCAATTTGCCGTTTAGGAAAACGATAGCTCCACCACCAATTCCGCCAGCTGCTCCTGAACCATTAGTTTGTTGAAGATCAATATCGTACTGTTTCAAAATCGTTTTCGAATAATTTTGAAGGCCCGCATCCAATAGTTCGATTTCTTTTTCTGAAGCCCCTTTTTGAGCCCCGTAAACTTTGGCGGCACCATTTGGGCCATATAGTGGATTGGAAACATCGCAAGCGACCTTGACCATTACTTCTTGAAGTTGAGGATGTATTTTCGAATCGTCAATACTTTTAACAGACATCAGATTACTTCCTACCGGTTGTAGTTCTTGTCCACTTTCATCTAAAAATCGATAACCCAGGGCATGTGCCATGCCCATGCCACCATCATTCGTTGCGCTACCTCCGATACCCAGAATAACTTCCTTTGCCCCTTTTTTTAATGCATCTGCGATAAGTTCGCCCGTGCCCAAAGTTGTAGATCGCATACAATTTCTTTCGGCATCTTTTAGCAACTTAAGGCCTGATGCTTCCGCCATTTCAATAAATGCGATGTTATTTTCAGGGGAGTACAAATAGGATGCCGCAATAGGCCGGAATAAGGGATCGTTTACCGTTACCGTAATCTTTTCCCCGTTCAGATAATATTTGACGACTTCAATGGTACCATCACCGCCATCGGCCAAGGGTTTTTTTAGAATTTCGGCATCTTTGAAAACCATTCGCATGCCTTTCTCCACGGCATCACAAAATTCGAATCCCGTGAGGGATCCTTTAAACTTATCGGGAGCGATTACGAATTTCATAGTTATGGTTTTAATTCAAACGAGTTCATTGTAAAGCTCAAGGCAAGGGCTACTAAAATTGAATCACCGTTTTACCAATGCTTTTTCCAGACTCTTGCATTTGATGTGCTTTTTTCAGGTTCTCAACCGTAAAACCTTCTAAAGTGGTGGTCAAGGTTGTTTTGATTGTTCCAGCGTCGAGTAAATCGGCAATATGATTTAGAATTTGATGCTGTCGGTCTATATCATCGGTAATGAACATGGAACGGGTGTACATAAATTCCCAAGAAAAAGTTACACTCTTGTTTTTAAGAAGATTTATATTCAACGGCTTGTTGCTACCGGTAATGGAAACGATATGCCCCTGCGGTTTAATAATCTCGGCCGCTGTTTCCCAATAACCTTCAAGATCTACAAAATCTAAAATATAGTCAACTTGATTATGGCCTATTTTTTCCAGTTCTTCTTTGAGATTATGGTGATTTACCACGAAATCGGCACCTAGCTCCTTGCACCAGGCTACAGACTCTTGTCTTGAAGCGGTAGCGATTACGGTCAGATTCCCTAATTTTTTAGCAAGCTGAATCGTAATGGACCCGACTCCACCGGCACCGGCCAAAATCAAAACCGTCTTCCCTTTGTCTGTTTCAGGGTTCACTTTGATACGGTCAAAAAGTGCTTCGTAAGCGGTCAATCCCGTTAACGGGATAGCGGCCGCTTCTGCTATAGTTAAGTTTTTTGGTTTTTTGCCTACGATACGTTCATCGATCAATTGGTATTCGGCATTACAGCCATTTCGTGTAAGGTCGCCGGCGTAGTACACCTCGTCGCCAACTTTAAACCTTGAAGTTTTCTCGCCTACTTCTTCTACGGTTCCCACGGCATCCCAGCCAATAATTTTTGGTATATCGAGCACGGTATTCTTTGCGGCATTTTGTCTAATCTTAAAATCTACGGGGTTTACGGCATTTGCCCATATTTTCACCAAAAGGTCATATCCTTCCGCCTTTGGTATTTCAGTCTCAAATTCAATAAAACTTTTCTCATCTGTAATGGGTAATGACTGTTTGAATCCTATGGCTTTCATTTTTGAGATTTTATGCAATTAATTTTCTATTGCAGCATGTTCCTTATTTGTAAGTTTTTGTTTCTTAGTGACTTCAAAGTACCCTGCTTAATACCAATACTTTTATCAAAAAGTTCTTATTGGACCATTTGATTCAAATTAAGAATTTTATTAAAATGATGGAAATGAGTTCACCAATTTTTTCTTTTTAGATGTTATTCGAACCCAAATTTCTTGATTCCTTCGTGACTTATTTTTATCGCTTCCAAAGGTTTCATATTGTCAAAGGTCTTATCCTGTTCTACCATATAATACTTCATTCCCGACAGTTCCTTTTTGGCTAGAATACGGGCAAAATCAATAGTGCCATTTCCAACAGGGGCAAACCTGCCTTGCTCGTCCATATCCTTAACGTGCCAAATTTTAAATCGACCGGGGTATTTTTCAAAGTAGGCCAAAGGATCCGCTCCAGCTTTTTTGACCCAATACAGATCCATTTGAAAATTCACGAATTCGGGGTTACAGTTCTCCAACAAATAATCGATGGGCACGATACCATCGACATCCTTTTTAAATTCAAAATCGTGGTTATGGTAAAGTAATTGAAGTCCCGCAGCGTTCGCTTTTTCACCTAGAGTATCCAATATTTCGGCTAAGTTTTTGGAACCACCTGTCATACTCATAGCTCCCTCATCGGATTTAAAAAGACCCATCGGTGGTATAGGAACTACAAAATATTCAAATCCAGCAGCTTTCACATCGGCCATCATGGCATCGGCATTGGCAATAGTAACGCTTGACTGATGTGAGCTTATCGGTGTTAAGTCTAAATCTTTCAGTAAAGCTCGAAATTCTTCAGGAGACATGTCGTAGAACTTTTCATTAGCATAACCTGCCGCTTCGATATTTTGATATCCGGCATTAGCGACTGCTTGCAATGTTGCTTTTGCATCATCACCCATGGTATCTCGAACGGTATAGAGGGCCAAGCCGCCGAGTTTTTCTTGGTCGCAACCCACAAAGCTTCCTATCGTTAGAAGAAAGACTAAGGCATATTTCACTTTGCTTTTAACCATGATATTTTTCATTGCTTTCATTTGTTTAGTAGCGTTCGATTGTTATTTGAATTTTGAATTTGATTTTTTTTCCGAGGCTTCGAAATAATACCAAATGGCCCCAGCCGGGAGGTAGTTTATTTTGTCTATTTTAAAGATATTAGAACCAGTCACTTATACTAAAGACGAAGATTTTTCGATTAATTGTTTCAATTCCTCGATTTCCAAATTCGTGGGCATCTCCAATGGTGCCCGAACATCGCCTGCTGGTTTCCCGATCAAGTCTGCCCCCGCCTTTATCAAACTTACGCCGTAGCCCGATTTTTTATTTCGCAACCGAATAAACGGAATGAAAAATGATCTGATGATTTCTTCAACTTTAGAACTCTCCCCTGCACGCAACGCCTTATAAAAAGTAAGTGCCAATTCAGGAACAAAATTGAATACTGCAGAAGAATAGGTATTTACACCAATGGAAAGATAAGCCTCGGAAATAATCTCGGCCGTAGGTACACCACCGATATAGGTTAATCTATTCCCAACAGTTTTAATGGTATCGTTCAGTTCTTGCATGTTACCTGTGCCATCTTTGAGTGCTATAAGATTTGGGCAGCAATCGGCCAGTTGTTTGACACTAGAACTAGAAAGTGTACCGTTGGCCCTGTTGTAATAGACTACGGGTAGTTTCGTCTTCTCCATGATAGTCTTGGCGTAGGTGATAAGCCCGCTTTCGGGGCATCCGGTAAGATAGGGCGGCATCAGCAGAAGTCCGTCGATGCCCGCTTCTTCCGCAATTTTCGCAAACTCAAGAGCTTCGGGAATACTACGGCCAATACTTGATAAAACTGGAACTTTACCATTTACTGCCTTTGCAGAAATGGAAACAATTTGTTTATACTCCTCTTTGGAAAGCGAAAAGAACTCCCCGGTTCCTCCTGCTACGAATACCGCAGAAATATCATGCTGCATAAACCAGTGCAACCTATCGGTATAACTTTTCGCATCGAAATTACCATCGGTATCCATATCGGTTATGGGAAAGGATAGCAAGCCATCTCCCAATGCACTTTTAATTTTTTTAAATTCCATATATCATGTATTTACCCGGATTAACTCATTTCATTGGCGTAGTTCACGCTCAAAGGACCATATCTGCCCAAACAATTCGGCACGAATCGAATGCAAATCCGAGGCCTCGAAAGTATGAACATGCTTCAAAAGCATACAAGTTAATATTTTTTTTTAGTTTGCCCGATATCTTATCAATTGGCGAATTGAAATTGATTAAATCTTGGTCTATTCGTATCTTAGCACTTTCTTCTTCAACCCTCACAATAACTATTTTATGGAACGCAATGAGCTATATCCTATATTTTTAAAAGTATCACAATTGCATGTTCTGATTGTAGGCGGAGGTAATGTTGCGCTAGAAAAATTGACATTTTTGTTAAAATCGAGTCCCAATGCCCAGGTCGAAATGGTCGCTTTGCTATTTCGTGAAGAAACGATAGCACTTGCTGAAAAGTTTGGTGTTCAAATGCACCTCTGTGCTTATAATAATGCTTATTTGAAAGGGAAGCATATGGTAGTAGCCACAACCGACAATGTTGCTGTAAATGAGCAGGTATATCACGACTGCAGGGCACGGAGCATTTTGGTGAACGTGGCCGACAACCCGCCTTTTTGCGATTTTTACATGGGGGGAATCGTTACCAAGGGTAATGTAAAGGTGGCAATTTCTACGAACGGAAAGTCACCGACAACTGCCAAACGGCTCCGACAATTTTTTGAAGATGTGATTCCTGAGAACATTGATGACCTCGTAAAAAACCTTAACGAATACCGAAAGACTATTAAAGGTGATTTTGAAGAAAAAGTAGAGACCCTGAACGAGTTCACCAAAGGTTTGGTCACAAAAAAGGACGTATGAAAAATAGGAATGGATTATAAAACTACAGGTCTATAGCCCGTTGTGCATTTTGAATCGATTTCCACTCCCGAAGCCTCGGGATTGTGCCAACCCTGAGGGGTGAATCACGGAAACCTTCCTTTCCTTCTTTAGGAATAGAGGCAAAAAAGGAAGATTTAAGGAAAATTCAATCGCTTTGGATCAAAATGCACAACGGGTAGTTCGATAAGAATTGAGGTAGGCCATGGTTCGATACCTGAAACAAAGTTCTTTGTCAGGGGTGTTCTTCAAAAAGAAATAGTCGCTAATAACTTATATGTAGCCTTTTATTTACCTAAGCTAAGTGGTTAGTGATTGAACGTAAAATTTGTGTAACAAACTACCTGTTTCGAGTGTCAAGTGAAAAATAATATTTATATTCGTTAACGTTAACGCTAATTATTTCGATACTATTTCACACTCCCATTCATTGAATTCACGAACACCCAAAACATAGAACACATTTTCAAATGAAAAAAACCAAAACGCTTTTATTCGTCACGGTACTTTTGACGACCGCCATACTTTCGGCCCAAGACAACTGGCAGGTATTGTTCAATGGTAAAGACCTAAACAATTTCGAACAATTGAACGGTAACGCCAAGTATGAAATCAAAAATAATGAGCTGGTAGGCACCTCGAAATTGGATACCCCAAACAGTTTTATGGCTACCAAAAATGAATATGGTGACTTTATTTTAGAGTTTGACGTATTTGTCGAAAACGGACTAAATTCAGGAGTTCAATTCAGGAGTTTAACTACACCTGACTATAGGGACGGAAGGCTACACGGCTATCAATGTGAAATCGAAACAAGCTCTAGAAAATGGGCAGGCGGCATCTATGATGAGGCCAGAAACGGATGGCTATACCCCTTGTCGAGAAATCCGAAAGGCCAAAATGCTTTTGTTCCGGGCCAATGGAACCATTATCGAATCGAGGCAATAGGTACTACTATTCGAACGTGGATCAATGATGTACAATGTGCCAACTTGGTCGACGATACTACGGCAAAAGGTATTATTGCCTTTCAGGTACATGGCATTAACGAGGAAAATTTGGTAGGCAAAACGGTGCGCTGGAAAAATATCAAGATAAAGACGGCGGATCTCAAAAATTCACGAAAAGCGGTAGATGTCGATGTGCCAGAAATAAGTTATCTCACGAACCAGCTAACCCAAAATGAAGAGCAAACAGGGTGGCGTTTTCTATGGGATGGAAAAACTACCGACGGGTGGCGAGGAGCAAAGCTTGATAAATTCCCCGAAAAAGGATGGGAAATGAAAGATGGTGTACTTACGGTACTCTCTTCTGGAGGCGCAGAGTCTCGAAATGGCGGTGATATCGTTACTACAAGGTCATTCAGTAATTTTGAGCTGAGCGTAGACTTTAAAATTTCGGAAGGTGCCAATAGTGGAATCAAATATTTTGTCGATTCGGAACTGAACAAAGGCGAAGGTTCTGCAATTGGACTAGAGTTTCAGGTATTGGATGATGAAAAACACCCGGACGCCAAGATGGGAATGAACGGAAATCGAACAATAGGTTCATTGTACGACCTTATCCGGGCAGAGAATGGCGATAGTTCGAGAGGTAAGAACTTTAAGGGTGTCGATAAATGGAACAACGCACGCATCGTTGTGCGGGGTGGTCATGTCGAACATTGGCTCAATCAGATAAAAGTTGTAGAATTTGATAGGTTTAGCCAAATGTTCAAGGCTTTGGTAGAGAAAAGCAAATATGAAAAATGGGAAAATTTCGGACGTCTACCTGAAGGGTTGATCTTGCTGCAAGACCATGGCGATGAAGTTTCCTTTAAAAACATTAAAATACGGGAATTTTGAATCATACAGTATTTAAAAAGTTTAAACGGGTATATGAATAGGCAAAATATGTTGAAAATAAATAGAAACTTGATCGGATGTTGCTTGATTATTACGTTGCTGCTAGCATCTTGTAAGGATAAAAAGGAAGCTGCAAAATCTGAAGCTTCCGTAGAAAGTGAAATGAAAAAATCATCTAAGTTGAACTTTGTTAGCGATGAGAAAAACAAAAAAGTTGACGTCATGATAGATGGCGATCTCTTCACAAGCTACGTATACGATGGCCAGACCCCCAAGCCCATTTTGTATCCGATAAGAACTAAAAGCGGAAAAACTGTTACGAGGGGGTTTCCCTATGAGCCTAGACCCAATGAACGCGTAGATCATCCGCACCATGCCGGACTTTGGTTAAATTACGGTGATGTAAATGGGTTGGATTTTTGGAACAATTCATATGCCATTCCGCAAAACGAGAAACATAAATATGGTACTATTAATCATCAAGAAATTGTACAGAGCGATGCCGACAACGGTAGTCTTACCATCAAATCGGTTTGGCAGACTCCCGATAATGTTACTCTTTTAGAAGAAACTACTCAGTTTATTTTTGGAGAGGAGGGTAACACCAGAAGTATTGATCGAATTACAACGTTAACCGCTTTGCAAGAAGTTTCTTTTACGGATAATAAAGAAGGAATGATTGGTATTCGGGTAGCACGTGAACTAGAATTGCCTACCAATAAACCGGCAATGTATACCGACGCCGAAGGGAATGTTACGGAAGTAGAAGCCTTGAACAATGATGGTGTAAATGGGAATTACTATGCAAGCGAGGGCCTGACCGGTAATGATGTCTGGGGAACCCGAAACAAATGGGTGAAGTTAGAAAGTGAAATTGATGGGGAACCTGTGTCGGTAACCATAATCGACAATAAGAAAAACATTGGCTACCCTACCTATTGGCATGCTAGAGACTACGGTCTTTTTGCGGCGAACCCCTTGGGACAGGCTATTTTTTCCGATGGAAAGGAAACCCTCAATTTTAAACTGAACAAAGACGAGTCGGTTACCTTTAAATATCGCATTTTGGTGCATAGTGGTTCAAAACTCTCCAAGGAGGCTATCGATGAATCTTTTGGTATGTTCAACAATTAATAACCTAACCCTATAAACTCATGAAGACATCACATATTTTTTCCTTGATTTTCACACTGGTACTCATATCTAATAGTTTTGCGCAAACCGATGAGCCTAAAATGAAAACTATCTTTAATGGAAAGAACCTCAAGAAATGGAACATTCCCGATGCTAATATTTGGTGGTCTATAGAAGAGGGTGCCCTTTGGGCCAAAAGTGACCCGGATAAAAAGGGTTCTATTTTATGGACGAAAAAGAATTACAAAGACTTTGTGGTGCAAATGGATTTCAAGTTTGGTGAAGGCACAATTGATTCTGGAATCTTTATGCGCGGCGATGATGAAAAAAACCCCCAAATACAGATTGGGGAATCAGGTTCTCTAAAAAGGGATATGACCGGATCACCTTATGTTCCAAAATCAGGATACCCTGTTGAGGCCAATGGGGTCAAGGAGTTACTAAAAACGAACGATTGGAATACGATAAAGGCCATGGCCGTTGGCAACAGCTATAAAGTATGGCTTAACGGAGCCGAAGTCATGACTTATACCCAAGAGGATGTTAATTTGGAAGGGCCTATCGGCATTCAACTTCACCCGGGTAAAGAAATGACGATACAGTTTAAGAATATAGTAGTCGCCGAGCTCTAACAGAAGTCATTGACCGTTAAATCAGCATATTTCAAAATAGTCCCCTAATGTGAATACGGTATCATAAGAGCTATGAAAAGTCGGTGTTAGCAATACATTATGGGAATAAAAAGAATAGCGCAACTAGCTAATGTCTCTATCGGTACAGTTGACCGGGTATTGCATAAGAGGGGCGGCGTTTCTAAAAACACTGAAAATAAGATCCTTGAAATTATAAAGGAGACCGGCTATCAAAAAAACATGACGGCCAGCAGGCTTAAACTGGCATCCGTTAAAAAAATTAGATTCGCGATCTTGACCCCAGAAACTAGGGGTGAACATAGTTATTGGAAGTTACCAAAAATGGGTGTTTCAAAAGCGGTCGACGAGTTAAAAGAACTCGGGGTAAAGGTAGATTATTACGAATTTTCGGGGACTTCTTCTTCTTCTTTCAAGGATTCTAGCGAGCGTATTTTATCAAAGAATTATGATGCCCTTATTACCGTGCCTTTTTTTGAAAACGAGAGTAATTCTTTGTTGGAGAGGGCGAAATTAAAAAACATTCCTATTGTTTTTTTAGATACACAGATACAGTTGAAAGGCACAGGATATTTTATCCGTCAAAACTCCCATAAAGCCGGTATGGTGGCAGGCCGATTGCTTCACGGTTGCGTAGGCAGTGAAGGGCACTATTTTATCGTCAATATTCTTAATGACAAGGGGGTACAGGTGAATAATAAACAAAGAGAAGATGGTTTTAGGGCATTTTTCAAGTCAATTGGGACGGAAGTAAATATCACGACAATAAATCATCTGTTAAACGATACGTTCAAGGCCACAGAAGAGATGCAGGAGGGGTTTCGAAGTAATGGCCCAAAAGGTATATTCGTCACCAATTCAAGAGCGCATCTCATCGCTGACATTATCAAACAATATAAGGTTAGAAATACCTATGTTATGGGCTTTGATTTGAATACAAAGAATCTTGAATATTTAGAAAATAATGAAATTAGCTTCCTTATCAATCAACAGCCCAAGTATCAGGGTTATATGGCTATAATAAGGTTGTTCCACTACTTGACCGAACAGAACGATTTTGAACTCGATCTTGAAATACCAGAAATCAATCTTGAAATACCGGTAGAAATTATAGTAAAAGAAAATCTGGTTTCGATTTAACGACTATTTCGAAATATTCCCTAGAAAAGTAAAATTAGCTAAATAAAAAACCCTCCCGGTATTCTAGATATCGGGAGGGTCACAAACTAAACTAACTCAAACTCTTTATTGCGGGTAACCCGGGTTTTGAGGATAACCACCTAATGCTCTATCTATTTGATTTTGTGGTATCGGTCTGACAGTATGATAATCTTGAATGTTCGGCGCAGCGCCAAGATTATGCATTCTGGTGCGTGCAACTAACGTTCCCGTACGTGCCAAATCGAACCAGCGGTGACCTTCCCCAACTAATTCCCTTGCTCTTTCATCTAAAAGAAAATCCAAATCAACATCACCCGGGGTAATTTGACTTGCTGCTTCTTGACCTGGTACTGCTCCCCGCATTCTGATTACATTAATATCTTCGGCAGCACCTGCGGTATTATTCTGTGCTAGCCTAGCTTCTGCTCGTAACAAATAGGCATCACCTAAACGCATCAATATAAAATCACGCTGGCCTTGGGTCTTTTGACGATCTGGTCGTGTTGCGTCGATCCACTTATTCATGGAAGGGAAAAGCCTTTCAGTATATTCCTCATTGGTATATACCAAGAAGGGTACTGCGTCTTGCCGTGATTGTGGCCAATCAATATCCTTACCAGGGCCTGGTATGTAAATAGCCGTATCTCCGATTACTATGGCATCTCTTGCAGGTTCATCGCCTACGATTTCAGTGGCGGGTTCATCTTTGTTGGCGAACCAAACATGCTTAAAGGAAGATTCATAACGTGAATCCACATCTCTATCCCAAAGGGTCAACATAAAGTCGGTCGGTCGGTGTCTTTTCCAAGGTCTACCGTTCGTTATATCTCTAGTCATTCCTCTACGTACGTCATATTCGTGTAAGAAATAGAGGTGCCATCGATGTCCGTTACCATCAATACCACTGTCTACCTGTGACTTGGCATTAGGCAAAACAAAAACCATTTCACTATTCTCCTGGTTATCAATATCCCATAAGTCGGCAAAATTTGGTAACAACGAGAAGCCGTAATTGTTGATGACATTGCCGAATAAAGTTTCCGCTCTTGAGGCATCCGTTCCTTCAGAGAAAGACTTATAGCTCCTGGTCAATAATACCTTAGCTAACAAGAACTCGGCTGCCGGTTTGGTAGCTCTACCATAATCGGACTGTTCATCAGGTAAATTGGCGATGGCAAATTCCAAATCAGGTAATATGGCCTGCGTATAAATCTCTGATTGAGGCGTCTTGTTCGCTTCAACTTCTATACCTTGGGTCTCTTCAAGAGTCAGATGGGCATCACCAAAAGTGGTCACAACATTAAAATAGAAGAACGCCCTTAAAAAACGTACTTCAGCTATTCGCAAGGTCTTTTGGGCCTCGTCCATATCTACATCAGTAGAACGGTTGATGACACCATTGGCTTGGTTGATACCTTTATACCAATTATCCCAAGAATTTCTAATGTAACTTTCCTCTCCGTTAAGACCGCCATCGTAAAAATTGAACACTTTATGGCCCCCATCAGCACCATTTTGCCAAATATCAGTGCCAAAAGTCATCATGGCTGCACCTATTTCTTGACCATAAAATGGCTTGAATGTCGAGTAGGTGGCTTTTACCCCATCTTCTAAACCACTTTCTGTAGTGTAGTAAGAGGCCGCAGAAACATCTGTTACCAACTCCTCTTCTATATATTTATCACACGACTTTGTTAAAAAAGCCAGTGCTAAAACTAAGGTTAAATAAATTTTTTTGTTCATAATATCTAAATTATACTATTTAAACTAACAATTTTTTTGCTTAAAAGGTGGCGTTTATTGATAAAGACCACTGTTTCGTACTTGGCACCACAGCACTGCTTAATGACACATTACCATCTGATGGATCTACTGGATCTTCTGAAACTTCAGGATCGAATGTCGGGAAATTATCCCAAAAAATAAGATTCTGGCCAGAGACTGTAAATCGTAGTCTTTCCATTCCCAACTTGGACGTAATCGATTCTGGAAGGTTATAGCCTAATGAAAGATTTCGAAGCTTTACAAAACTACCATCGAAATATCGAAGCGTTGAACCGTTTCTTGGGCTTTCTTGATTCTCGTTCGGCCTTGGGTTGGCGTTTGTAGGGTTATCAATGGTCCAATAATCAACATCTAAGTTATTATACCTTCCGAATAAGGAGTTATTTTGGGAGTTAAAATTCGACTCGATCGTCTGACCTTGTCTGAAAACAAAGAAAATACCAAGGTCTATACCTTTGAATGAAAGCTTATTATTGAAGCCGCCATAAAAATCAGGTACCCCATTACCTATAATTTTACGGTCCTCAGGACTAATAACACCATCTCCGTTAAAATCGTCCAACTTAATTTCACCAGGTAATTTATTGTCAGCGGCTAATGCGGCAGCTTCCTCATTGGCTTGCCAAATGCCAATTTTTTCATAGTCATAAAATACTTGAATAGGTTGACCAATAAACCATCCGTTACCGACATCGTCTAGAGGGTTTCCATTGGCATCTTTTAAAGCCAGTTCTGTAATTTCTTCACTATAAGTAGAAATATTCAAATCCACATCCCAATTGAAACCATCCCCGTCATTATCAATAATACCTCCACTGACGGTAAACTCAAATCCTGTAGTTCTGGTTGCTCCAATGTTCTGTAAAACACTTTCGTACCCTGAAGTGGAAGGCAGACTTCTTGCCAATAACAAATCTTCGGTATTGGTTCTGAAAAAATCAAACGAACCAACCAAACGATTATTGAAGAAACCGTAATCTAAACCAATGTCTAGAGTTTTTGATACCTCCCAGGTCAAATCTTCATTTGGTATTTCATTAAGCCCAAAACCAAGTGCTGGTTCTTCGCCCCAAGCATATACCGTGCTTTGTAGTCTCCCTGCGGTTTGATAAGGTAAAACCGAGGTGTTACCCACCTCACCATAGGAAACTCTCAACTTAAGCTCCGATACAGAGGTGTCTATTAAAAAGTCTTCTTGATCGATTCTCCAACCGGCAGAAACCCCTGGGAAGTAGTTCCATTGGTTGCCTTGAGCCAATCTCGAAGATCCATCGGCCCGTAATGAGGCTTGAAATAAATACTTACCCTTGAAGTCATAATTTACCCTACCCATAAAGGAGGCTAAAGACCATTCGGTCAGCCTTGATGCAGCAACTGCCCCATTAGTAGCAGATCCGAGATTATAGAATGACTGAGACTCATAGGGTATACCCGATACATTTGTCTGATATCTTTCAAATCTAGATCGTTGAATACTCTGAAGCAAGGTTACTTTTAAATTGTTATTATCATTAATCGCCTTGTTATACGTCAATAAGTTCTCGAGGGTGTAACCAAAATCTATATCGTTGATAACACCGGCTTGACCAGGGCCGCCCCGGTTGGTATTGGTTAAACTACCAGAAAAAGTACCTCTTCTGCCAATTCGAATATCCGGGCCAAAAGTGGTTGTCCATTTTAAGCCCTCCATGAAATTAATGTCAAAATATATAGGAGCGAAAATTCGGGTCTGTGTGCGCTCATCGATATATGCTCCTTCTACCAATTCATTCAGAGGATTGGTACGGATACCATCATTGGTAGGTAAAAATAATAGTTCGCCATCAGCATCTCGCGGCACACCGAGAGGATTATTCGCCAAAGATTCTTGCATTGTTGCATTAGAGCCCCAATTCTGCTCTGTTTTGGCTACTAAAAAGGAAGCTCCTATCTTAAAGATATCATTGATTTTATGATCTACATTTAAGCGCGCTGAAAATCGTTCGAAATCTTGATTGCTGATAATACCTTGTTCTTTAAAATACCCTATAGAGGTACTAAAGGTCGTATTCTCTGACCCACCACTTATACCAAGTTGGTGGTTAGTTTGGTAACCACTGCCAAGCACTTCATCTAACCAATTTGTCGATCTGCCCTGAGCCAGCGATTCTAGTTCGATCGGATCCAAGAAAACTTCGGTTTCTGCAGGAATAGCTCCATTCCATCCAACCCGTCTTGACTCTCTTTTTAAACCTGCGAACTCTTCTCCGTTCATCATATCTACCAAACGTGTGGCAGTAGTGACCCCATAACGACTGCTTAAGGTTACTTTGGTCTTGCCAACTCTACCCCGGTTTGTCGAAACCAAAATCACACCGTTCGCACCTCTTGATCCATATACCGCAGTTGCAGCAGCATCTTTTAATACCTGCATCGATGCAATATCGTCAGGATTGATATCGGCCATGGAGTTAGGGCCATCTATTAAAGGAATACCATCGACCACATAAAGAGGGTCATTTGACGCACTAATAGAACGTCTACCCCGTATTCTCACCGTTGGGTTTTGCCCTGGTCTACCACCGGCAGATTGCACATCAACACCGGCAACCTGACCTTTGATAGCGTCAATAGTACTAGCTACCTGGACGATACTCAATTGCTCGGCAGTAACGGTTGATATTGAACCGGTAACCTCTCCTTTCTTTTGAGTACCATAACCGACAACAACAACCTCATCTAACTGTGAAGAGTCTTCTTCGAGAGAAATATTTACCGTAGACTCATTGTTTACCGAAACCTGTGTTGTTTTAAAACCGATATAGCTGAAAATTAGAGCATCGTCAGCGGCTGCCGCTATCGAGTAATTTCCATCAAAATCGGTGGTTGTTCCCCTGGTTGTTCCCTTGACCACAACACTTGCCCCGGGTAAGGGCATGCCGCTACCATCCGTTACCACACCAGTGATTGTAGATTGCAGTACTTCATCCAAAGTACGGTCTTTTTCAAATTTTATATCTGCATACATAGAATGTGTTGCGAAGGAGCAGCACAGTAATAAAAGCAAAAAACCTCTTGTTTTTAGCAATATTTTATTAAAGATCGGTATTTTCATATCATCTTGTAGTTAAGTTAGTTACTTGTTAGTTTTTAATATTTAGTAAAGAAGTGCATGAACTTTTCAAAGGAGAACGACTTCTAAAAATAATAGTATTGAGAAGGGCAACGGTTTACTACCGCTGTCAAGGGCTTTTGTTCGTGTTTGTCATAGAGGTTTTTGTTTGAGTTACTAGTTTAGAGATAAATAATACCTTGAAATTGTACTTAATATAGACTGCTCGGAAAATTTAAAAATACTGATCGGAGGCTATTAATTTTAACATTATTAATTGTATTTTTGGTTTTCGTTAACGTTAACGAAGATAGGAATACATTTCATTGCAAAAAATATATTTTATAATTTTTTGTTAAAAAAAATAGGGATTCATAGAAAATTGGGCTTAAAAATTAGTATTTCTAGAATCCCATTGTCTTAATAATATTAGAGTATAAAGGCTTTTGATTTGAAAATCACGGTTCAGATATTGAGTATATCTGCTAACCACTTTTTAACATATGGGTAGTATGTGCAACAGAGATTTCTAAATCTCTCCCTCTTTATTTTAATCAATACTAAAAGAATGTGATTTCTAAATTTTGGAAGCGATACTTTAAGATTTGTCTTCGAGTAGTATTAAGGGAGTCGGTAAATTAGGAAGTCGGTCAGAGTGTTACAGTTCTAATAAGAACAATATTATAGTTTTAAAATGTAAAGATTAAAGTCACCAGTAAATAAACTAAGATGGGTTCGAACAGAAGAAATTTTATTAGAAAAGCTTCAGTTGGAGTTTTGGGAATGGCGGCCATAACGGTGCCAAAAATAGCAAATGCATCCATTTTGACCGATGTCGTAAAACATCATAAAACAAATCTCAAACTTGGCGTAGCTTCATATACCCTAAGGGAATTTTCTACTGAAAGGGCACTCGATATGACCCTTCGTTGTGGTATAGACCGCATGACGTTTAAAAGTATGCACCTTCCCTTGGATTCCGGTACGACAACTATCAAGAAAACGGTCGCGCTCTGCAAAGAAAAAGGGGTCGAACTCTATGGCGCAGGCGTAGTGTACATGAAAACGAAAGAAGAAGTCGATCAGGCTTTCGAGTATGCTAAGACTGCCGAAATGGAAATGATCGTTGGTGTGCCAAACCACGAACTACTTGATTATGTTGAGGAAAAGGTTAAGGCGTACGATATTAAATTGGCCATTCACAACCACGGGCCTGGTGACAAGGTGTACCCGAGCGCTGAAAGTGCGTATGTAAAGATTAAAGATAGGGATAAGCGCATGGGGCTTTGCATTGATATCGGCCATACAAAACGAATAAAACGAGATCCTTCACAAGATGTAAAAGAATTTTTCGACCGCGTTTATGATATCCATTTAAAGGATGTTACGTCAGACGAGGCCGATGGACAGACCTGTATTATCGGGCGGGGCGTTATCGATTTCACCTCTTTTTTAAAAACGGTATCGGATTTGCAGTATACAGGAACCTTGGCTCTGGAATATGAAGCCGAAGAAAACGACCCACTTCCCGGAATGATGGAATCAGTAGGATATGTAAAAGGTATATTATCAACACTATAAAAAACAACAAATGAGTTCGAACAGAAGAAATTTTATTAAAAAAGCATCCGTAGGGGCTGCCGGTATTGCCTTTGGCGGCAGTATCAATGCAATGTCAGCCAGAAGCCACGCCAATATCTTAGGTGCCAATGACCATATCAATTGCGCAGTTATCGGAGTGCGAAGTAGGGCAAAGGCACATTTTAAGGCCATCCACCAAGACACAAACGCAAAAATTATTTATAGTTGCGATGTTGATGATAAGATTATTGAAGAGCACAACAAATGGTGCCAAGAAAATATCGGCTATATCCCTAAAGTAGAGAAAGACTTTAGAAAAGTACTTGAAGATAAGGAAGTGGATGCGATATTTATTGCGACGCCAGAGCATTGGCATGCACCTATGGCCATTTTGGCCCTGCAAGCAGGTAAGCATGTTTATGTTGAAAAGCCTTGCAGTCATAATCCATATGAAAATACATTACTTGTAGAGGCCCAGAAAAAGTATGGTAAGAAGGTACAAATGGGTAACCAGCAACGTTCATCCAAGACCTCTGCTTTGGCAGTAAAGGAAATCGGCGAAGGCATTATTGGCGATGTTTATAAAGGTGAAGCGTACTATTCCAATAATAGAGGCTCAATCGGAAAAGGCAACAAAATTGACGTACCATCGACCCTTGATTGGGAAATGTGGCAAGGCCCGGCAATACGGGAAGATTACCGAGATAACATTCACCCTTACAATTGGCATTGGTTCAAGAATTGGGGTACAGGGGAGGTTCATAACAACGGTACCCATGAAATCGATATCTGTAGGTGGGCTCTAGGTGTAGATTTGCCCGATAGTGTTACCTCTTACGGAGGAAAATATACCTTCGATGACGACTGGGAGTTTGTAGATAACCAGCAAGTGACGTACAAATTCGGAAACGATAAGTTTATTACCTGGACGGGTCACAGCCGAGGCGTTATACAACCAAAGCAACCCGGACGTGGAATTACTATTTACGGAAGTAAAGGTTCGATTATGCTTAGCCGTGGCGGGTACCAACTTTTTGCGTTGGACGGCTCAATGATTAAAGATGAAAACGAAGGCGGGAATCAAAGTGCCGGAACCGATACGCAAGGCGGCGGTGGTCTTGATGTTAATCATGTGCACAACTTTTTCGCGGGAATACGGGAAGATAAATCTTTAAATTCCGATATAAGAGATGCAAGTATCACCACTATGCTCTGCCATTTGGGTAATATGGCGCAAGATGCCGGGGAAACGCTTTACATTAATCCTTCAAATGGAAAAGTCCTTAATAATAAGAAGGTAATGGAAGATTGGTGGAAAAGAGAGTACACCAACGGGTGGGAGCCAAAACTATAATCGGTTGGTGGTATAGAATTTTATTTTGAGTTAGTTTGTATTAAGGGACTTGTTTACTTCGGTGAACAAGTCCCTTTTTATTGATTTCCAATACGTGTGATGAACTGAAATGTTTAAACCCGGTGCAGTTTGTAGGGGTAGACCCCGTCAGCATTCCACTGGCATACGTACAGATTTTTGTCATTATCCAAGCAAACATCGTGACAATTTTTAAAGATTGGCCGTTCCTGTAGCATCAGTTGCAGTTTACCATCTTTATATATCGGTTCTGTACCACCAGGGTTCGAAACTACATTATTGTTCTTATCCAGAACCGTTACAAAACCTTTGTTCAACTGCATATTGTAGTTGCCTTCTTCCATGCCGAAACATACCCCGGAATACACATTTTCACCATCGATGACCGGTCGACTTATGAAAAGGCCAGGCATATAAAAGGTTTCGAGATATTCCCCATCCAACGAAAATCGTTTGAATGCGTTTTTGATTCGAGCGGAACAGAGTAGGGTCGGTTTCTCCGGGTTTCGATTATCGATGGCCACACCGTGGGCTTGCTTGAACTTCTCTGGCGACAAAAAACTATCTCCTCCAAATTTTCGGATGAAGTTACCTTTGGCATCGTATTGGAGAATAAATTGCGAACCATAACCATCGGCTACATAAATATCTCCATTGGGTCCGATAGCAGTTTCGGTAGGTCTAAAATGTAAATTTTGGTCATAGGCACCATTTTTTATCGGATGCTCCAGTTCCATGATGATACGGCCTTCCAAAGTACATTTTAAGACCCTTCCTAAGCCGGGGTCGGTGATATATAGGTATTCACTTCCGCCTTCATTATTTAACGTTAGGCCGTGGGCACCCGGTAAATCCAACGTCCAATTTTCAAGTAGTTTCCCCGACGTATCATAAATCAGCATGTTGTTCTGTGGATGGTCGGTCAATAGCAACAACCTTCCTTTTTTATCCATAACCATCTCATGACAGTTCTTCACAGGATGTGTCTTCGGATCCAAATCGCCCCATTCTTTTTCCAAACGGTATTTGAAATCGCCGTGGCCCAAGATAGTTTCCTCTAATTTTGGTTTTGAGGGTATAATATAAAAGGGCACGACCGAGGCAGCCAAAACCGAACTACTTGATAAAGCAGTTTTTTTAAGGAATTTTCTACGGGAAATTTTTGATTTTTTCATTGGATTAAAAATTGATTTAATTTTGGCGGGTATGAAATTCGTGGGTAAAAAGAATAACTCAAGACGAGCTCATTACGTAATGATAGCGGTTTAACCGCAACGGGCGCAAAGTTTTACGCAAAGTACTCAAGGTATGGTATAGTGTTAAAAACTCTTTGTGCCCCGCGCTACTTCCTCGCGCACCTTGTGGTTGACCTCACAATCCCACTAGTAACACGATACCATTTCCATCAAGCAAGAATATCTTTGACCACATGGCCATGCACATCGCTCAATCGATACCTTCGACCTTGGTGTTTAAAGGTAAGTCGTTCATGATCTATGCCCAAAAGATGCATCAACGTCGCTTGAAAATCGTGAACGTGTACCCCATTGCGGGCAACGTTATAGCTAAAGTCATCCGT
>RCNB010000064.1_pt1 | contig 80511 bp, 86 predicted proteins | sample 2041321 | NCBI WGS metagenome assembly RCNB01 (sample SAMN09708232, study PRJNA481090) | Marine sediment metagenome, whole genome shotgun sequencing project. | reverse complement strand
GCAGATTTCTCTGGATCAAGGTTAACCATAAAAAGATTAGGTACTTTATTATGCTGTTTTATAGTATCTCCAATTTCGAAATCAAGAACATCTTTTAAATTTGAAGCTGGATCAGTACATATTAATAATACTTTTTTTCCTTCTTCGGCTAGTTTTACGGCCATAGCACAAGCCAAGGTCGTTTTTCCAACACCGCCTTTACCTGTATAAAAGAGAAATTTTGGTTCTGTGCTTTGATTCATAAGGTTAGCTTAATAGTCAAGGCAAGCTATATCAATATAAGCCCGATTCAAATGACGAATGTCATATGTATTAAGACTATTCTGAGCATATAAAATAAATTAAGAAAGATTATTTTGTCTATAGCTTTTCTCCAAAAGCCAAATCTCCAGCATCGCCAATACCTGGAAGGATATAGCCTTTCGCATTCAACTCGGGATCGATAGCGGCAATCCACAAATGGGTGTTTTCCGGAAAGACTTTCTTTATATGATCAATTCCGTTTTTTGAGCCAATCACGGAAATAATATGTATTTGCTTGGGTTTACCATGTTCCTTTAGCGCCTTCAGCACATTTTCTAGGGTTTTACCGGTCGCCAACATGGGGTCAGTCAAAACCAGTATCTTATTCTCTAAATTAGGTGCAGCAAAATAATTCACGATGACTTCGAAGGCATCCTCATTGCCACGATGATGGCGGAATGCAGAAATAAATGCATTCTCGGCACCATCAAAATAATTTAAGAGTCCTTGATGCAAAGGCAGTCCCGCTCTTAAAACCGAACAAAGAACCAGCTCATCTTTTGGTAACAACATTTCTTTAGTTCCCAATGGAGTTTGTATTGTTTTGGCCCTGTAATTCAAATTCTTACTAAGTTCATAGCCTAAAATCTCGCCAATACGTTCTATATTCCTACGAAATCGCATTCGGTCTTTTTGGATTTCAATATCCCTAATTTCTGCTATGAAACGGTTTAAAAGGGAATTTTCTTCCTCAAAATGATGAATAATCATATATGCTGCAATTTGAATTAAAGATATGCCTTTTGCATTAAAATAATAGGATAGTATTAACGGACGTGAATAGGGTATCGGCTCTTTGGAATTCAGGGGTAACAATCAAAACTAATAAAACCATAAATGTCCAATGTACTTCGATTTTAACTCCTGCAACGCTTCCTAATTTTAAAATACCTTTCATTCAAAATATAATTTGAGGCGAAGGTATTTTAGAAGACTTTTTTCAACAATGACTTAGGTCATTTGTGTCCTCTGGCTTTAAGCTTATATTGTCATAGTATCCCTAGCCTGTCTGTAAAAAAGAAGGAGAATCCCTAGTAGATTCGGAACATTAAAAAATCTATAGCCATGAACATATCAATTTTATTTACTATTATTCTAGTACTGTTTCTTTTTGCCGGAATACGTGTTGTGTTCGAATATAAAAGAGCCTTGAAATTCCGTTTTGGCAAGTACGTGAAAATTTTACAACCTGGGCTTAGGTGGATTATCCCTTTTGTAGAGACCATTCAAAAAGTGGATATCCGCGTAATCACTACTAATATTGTATCTCAAGAAGTAATGACCGAAGATAATGTACCCTGTAGTATTGATGGGGTCGTTTTTTTTAAGATAAGTGACCCTGAAAAGGCTGTTCTTGAAGTGGAAGAATTCTCCTTTGCTATTACTCAACTTTCCCAAGCAGCGCTTAGGGATGTTTGTGGTAAAGTAGAATTGGACACCATTCTATCCAAAAGGGAAGAAATGGGTAAGAATATCAAAAATATCGTGGAGACTGAAACCCATCGCTGGGGTATTGAAATCATTGATGTAAAGATAAAGGACATTCAATTGCCCGAAAATATGAGAAGAATGATGGCCAACCAAGCCGAGGCAGAACGTTCAAGAAGAGCGAGGGTTATTCTTGCAGAAGCCGAGGAACAAGCTGCAGGGAAGCTTCTAGCGGCAGGTTTACAAATAGACAAATCGCCCTCTGCCATAAAGTTAAGGCTGTATCAAACGTTGTCAAATATCGCAGCTGAAAAGAATTCTACCATTCTTTTTCCATTCCCCGAAGAAGTATTACCAAGGGGCAAAAAAGACTAAACATAATTTGATACAGGACCAATATTTTTTCCCTAAGGTTCGTTTATGAATTTTCAGTTCACTGATTTAAATCATTCCAAACTTTTCGAAAGGGGTCTATCTTCCGTGCGGAAGCTATAATAGTAAAAACACAACCAGATGAATGAAAACTTCAACTCATACTAATATTTGCGAAAGTTGTGGAATGCCAATGCATAAACTGTCCGATTTTGGCACCAATAAAGACCAAACCGTAAATACTGAATACTGTCATTCCTGTTACCTAAAAGGAAAATTTGTAGACTATGGAATTTCCTTGGAAGAGAAGATTGAAAAGAATATCGATATAGCCCATAAAATGGGTATGACCATAGAAGAAGCTACGATCATGGCACATAGCACACTACCTATTCTTAGAAAGATGGAAGGGTTTGAAGCCGGTGTAGTGAAATATGGAACCTAAGCTTAAATACTATTTGAATTCATTTCCATATGTAAGCAAAATTGCCATTTGCCCTGCATGATGGTTGGTATGGGATACAATTCGCCCAAACGCTTCCGCTTTGGTCTTGATACCGAATTCTTTAGTAGTAATGGTTGTTTCCCAATCAGCGTCAGATTGTATTTCTACGATTGCTTTTAAGGTCTTGAAAGAATTGGTAACATAGCTTTTAAGCTCGGTAAGCTTGGTCCATTCTCCAGTATCGGTTTGGGAGATTACCGTTTTAGCAATAACCTTTACCCCTGCACTACCAAAAACGTTCTTGGCAAACAGAAGTTCAACATCTCCGATATGCCGTATCAGAAAACCCACACTATTGACAGAAGGTGGAAGCCTTTTCTTCAGATCTTCTTCCGTGAGGTTTACGAGTTGATTCGTAAATCGTGTTCTTGCCTCCATCCAGAGTTCTAACAACAATTGTGTTTTTGTTTTCATTCATTTAAGGATTTAAATATCCATTATACTGTTTCAATCCTTCGTTGACCATCTCAAGTGCAGCTTTGCTGGTCATAGTCGCCCCTGATATACCATCGACAATTGTACCATCATCGATTCTTTTCTCCATATTCTTTTGTAAGGTAAACGTATTTTCTTTTAGGTCTATTTTGGCACCTACGAATTTGTCTTCAAAAGACGATTGGGTCATGGCTGCACCATACCCATCAGATTCAGCCTTATGGTCAAATTCGATTTTTTTAATTTTCAGTGACTTCGTATCGACCAATACCTTGGCCCAAATAGCTCCGCCAAACCCGATTCCTTGAACAAACAGTATTGCGGTATCTGTATTTTTTATTTCGAATATTGGGAACGAATTGGTAGCTTTTCGCCTCATTATTTTTTTATAGCCTCCGATTGACGCATTTTCATCTACCTTTTTAACCACACCATTTTTATCAACTTCTTTATAAAGGAACAATTGATTTACAGCTATGGAATCCAAAATTTCTAAATCTGCAAATTTTACAAGTTCTTTTAACATAGGGGAAACTGGCACTTCTGTTATTATTTTCGGTACGGATTGTACCGTTTTCACTTCTTTGACTTCCTGTCCTTGTTTACAGCCGATTGCTATAGAAACTATAAGAAAGAAAATTATTTTAGAAATTTTCATTTTCACAATTATAATGAGTCTTCTTGTTGAATCAGTTTGCCAGCATCCCCCCATCTACAACATGGGTACAACCAGTTATATATTTGCTCTCGTCCGAAGCTAAGAATAAGGCCATATCGGCAATTTCGGTTGATTCGGCATAGCGTCCAAAAGGAACTGCCGCCTCGAACCCTTGAAGTACTTGCTCTGGACTTTCAGGCGACATATCTTTTTCTATCCGCCGCATCATATTGTTGTTCACAGGGCCTGGATGTATCGTGTTAACTCGTATTTTATTCTTGGAAAACTCCAAAGCCGCTACCCGCATAATACCAACCACAGCATGTTTGGTAGCCACATAAGCCCCAAGTCCAGCGAAACCCTTGAGTCCAGCGACAGAGGAAGTAATCATCACACTACCACCATCTTTCATTTTAGGAATTACGTGTTTGCATCCCAGCCAAACACCCTTTAAATTGACGGCAATGACCGTGTCAAAAATAGCATCGGGGTATTCTACAATGGGCTTTGAGGTACCTTCGATACCTGCATTAGCAAAAAAGATATCAATCTTTTCATGGGTTTTCAACGTGTGTTCTACGAACTTTTCGTTATCCTCCGCTTTGGAAACATCGGCAACACAATAAGAAAGGTTCTCGTTATCCAGTTCATAGCTTGCTTTTTCTAAAGCTTCCTTACTAATATCAACAATGACCACTTTGGCACCCTCGGTCAAAAATAACTTTGCAGTTGCCATTCCTATTCCACCTGCACCACCGGTAATGATAGCTACTTTATTTTTTACTCGTCCCATATGTAGTTCTTTTTTCTCTTAACTGTACTGCTCCGATAATTTTGGCATTTCAGTAAAGAATGAAATTCTTTACTTCTCCAAGGTAATTTTACGAACTTCCCACCCCTGATCTTTGATATGTACAGCAACCAAGCCATCAGCTAACCATTTTGCTCCAATTGAAGGTAGTTTATATCGTCTTATGGTCATTTCGATGTTCTGTCTGCTCTCAAAGTATTCCTCTATGTTTCCTGAAACATCCAGCAGTACATCAAAGAATTTAAACTCGTATATTTTTAGTTTGAATTCATTTTCGCCCTTTAAAGTCTTATCGAATAACACCCCTGTGGTGTATCCATCCTTAAATGGAAAGACATTTAGAAATTGGGGTGTGATAACCGTGCTTCCCTTGGTATCCATAAATCCATATTCCTCAACTTCTTTCGTAATTAAGCATCTTCCCTCATTAAACATCGGATAGCCCACTCCGGAAATATCCGATTTAGAGGTGTCGGTATTTTTGTTCCAATAAACATCATTTCGGAAATCGATGACCAAGGTGCCTTCTTCATTGATAAAACCCCATTGTTTACCTTGTCGTACGGCTGCCAACCCTTCGCTAAAAGGGGCTATTTCATCAATTCCCTTGAGTTCTTGGGCAACCAATGCTATAGGCAACATCCATATAAAAGCAAATAATAATTGTGTAGTTCTCATAATATCAGTTTTTAATTTGTTCAAAAATAAGGCAGGGTAAAAAAGTATCAAATGATACAAGTCATTAGCAAATGAAACTTCAATTTCTTACCGGTTTAGAACATCAGATTAGAATAAATCATACTTTTCAAATCCTTAGGTAGTACATTACGGATGTCCTCCATTTCGCCTAGCGAAATATATTTTCTGAGATAAATAAACGTTATGTCCACATATTGTTCTCCTACTTCATCACTATATTTAAAGTCATTGACCTCAGCGGGCCAGTCGCACGCACGAACCAAATCCAAAAATTCGGCCATATGTTTAATTTTAGGTTTTTCCTTTTTAATTGACCATCCATTGACAAAAATCCCTTTTAGGAACATGGGTAGTTGAGCTATAAACTGCAGGGATTCTTCTGGCGGGATAATATCCCGTAGTGCATGCATAATTGCCGTAAATATCCGTCCTGCTTTATCACGGTCATTACGCATATTCATTTCTATAGCATAGCCCTTTAAAAAAGTATTACCCTCGGTTGCATATTGATTAAAGTTAAGTGCCATGAGATTTTATTTTTAAAATGAAGTATAAAATTTAAAATTAACAGCTAGTTCCGAAATGACATAAGTCATTTTATGAAAAGAATAGCTTTGGTACTTTTGAATACAAACAATAAATCTATTCATTATGACCATACACTTTCAATATGTACATATGCCGGAAAGCGAATCATTAAGTGAAATCGTAACCCGTAACCTTCAAAAATTAGCACATAAATATGAGTCTGTCATTCGTGCCGATGTTTTTTTCAAGCAAGGGCAAGGCAACAATGGAAACGATAAAATTTGCGAAATACAATTAAGTGCGCCCGGACCAAGGATTTTTGCTAAATCCACCGAAAATAATTTTGAAAAGGCCGCTGCAGAAACTACCAGTGATCTAGAGCGACAGCTCAGAAAACGTAAAGAAAAATTTACTCGTCGAAAAAAAACTAGTTAAAATGCAAAGGATTTTGGTACCCGTAGATTTCTCGGAATCTTCCGCTTATGCGTTGGAAGTGGCAGCGAAAATAGCAAAACAGCAAAATTCAGAAATTGTGCTGCTACATATGTTGAGGCTTTCAGAAGCGGTGTTGGCCAAAGATGAAGCCCAAGAATATGAAGAGGCCAAATACTACATGAAACTTGCTAGAAAACGGTTCAAACCTTTTTTGAACAAATCCTACCTTAAGGGTATTAAAATTAGAGAAATAGTCCAAAACTATAAGATTTTCAAAGAGTTAAATAAGGTAGCCCAAGAACAACATATAGATTTGATTGTCATGGGTTCACATGGTACGAGTGGGTTAAACGAATTATTTGTCGGCTCCAATACCGAAAAAGTAGTGCGCACTTCAGATGTGCCCGTTCTCGTCGTAAAAATGCCAAACCCAGATTTTATGGTCAAAAACATCCTTTTCGCCTGCGATTTTACGGATGACACTATTTTGGCCTTTAAAAATGCAAAAGCATTTGCGGCTCATTTTTCCGCCAAGTTGCATCTTATCTATGTGAACACACCTTATGATAGTTTCATCAGCACTATTGAATTAGAAGAACGTATCTCAAAGTTCTTTTTTAAAGCCGGCAACGAAGAACAAGAGGTTACTATATGTAATGATTATAATGTGGAGCAGGGTCTACTGAACTATGCCAAAAAGAACAGTTTTGATATACTTGCAATGCCCACGCGAGGTAGAAAGCCAATTTCTCATTTTCTGTTAGGGAGTAGAAGTATCGGCGAGGATATGGTAAACCATGCAAATTTTCCAGTACTGACTTTTAAAATATGAACATAAAAAAGAACCCTCAAGTCCCAAATTTCCTTGAGATTATCAATCTACTTTAACAGCAACTGGATTTTGGCCAAAAGCACCAATTCAGATTTGTTCCTTCCTGAAAAGGCGTTGGCAATTGCATTAGAGGTCTTTATTGTCAAAGACTTAATCTCCTCCGAAAAAGCATGAGGATGTTCCTTGTAAAAACTCTTAAATTCCGTATAACACTCTTCACTGCTCCTAGTATATTCCATGAGTCCGTCAAAAACAATCTCTATCTGGTTAGCCGCATCGGTACCGTAGCGGTCGGTAAAATCATCAACGTACAACCAATCTTCTTTTACGATTTCCTTTACTTTATCCCATTCCTTGGCATGTACACTGCCATCACAAATTGCCATGGCATAGAACAATTTACCCAAGTTCTCATAGAGCCGATTCATTGTTTTAGGTGTATTTTTCATTTTTAAAAGCTTTATGTTAAACATGCTAAAAATAGGGTGTCCAAGCCTATATTTCTATGATAAAAATCAGTTTGAAAGGTTTATATTTGAGTTATGCGGGTGTTCCAGAAAAACAGTAATATTTTTAATCTACTTTCAGAAGGGGTTTCCGAGGGTATCATTGTTGTCAATTCAGAGCAAGAAATTGTTGCCACTAATACCTCTGCTGAGGAGATGTTCGGTTATGAAAAGGATGAACTCATCGGAAAACCGCTGGATATCCTCATTCCAAAAAAGCACCACCATAACCATGATACCCACGTTGAAAACTTTATTACAAAAAGCGAAAAACGCCAAATAAAGCATAATCCTAATCTTTATGGCATTCGTAAAGACTGTTGCGAATTTCCGGTAGAAGTAGGCCTGAATCCTTTTCAAATTTACGACTCTACCTATGTCATGGCATTAATCATTGATATTACAGAGCGTAAACGAAAAGAAAAGGAACTGGAGCATTGGTCACGTATTTTTGACGAATCACTCAATGAAATCTATGTTTTTGATGCCGACACTTTCAATTTTAAAAATGTAAATAAAGAAGCGCAACGAAACATAGGTTATACTATGGACGAACTGTTGAAAATGACTCCGGTAGATATTAAACCAGAACTGAATCAACCTGAATTCCGAAAATTAATACAACCCCTATTTGAAGACGAAATGAGTAAGGTTCATTTTGAAACTACTCACGAAAGAAAAGATGGTTCTTCCTATCCTGTCGAAGTTCATCTACAACTCTCCCCTATCGGAGAAAACAAGGCCTTTGTTGCCATTATATTAGATATTGCCGAACGAAAAAACTATACTAAAAAACTTGAGAAAAAGGTAAAAGAGCGCACCAGACAACTAACCGAAGCGCTGACTGCAGAAAAAGAATTGAACGAGCTAAAGACCCGTTTTTTATCCTTGGTGTCTCACGAATTCAAAACACCCTTAAGCAGTATTTTGACCTCTATTACCTTGTTGGGAAAATATACCCAGACTGACCAACAAGAAAAGCGGAACAAGCACGTGACTACAATTAAAAATAAAGTCAAGTATCTTGATGCTATTCTTAACGATTTTCTTTCCGTAGAACGTTTGGAATCAGGTAAAATCAATTATAAGGTGGAAAGCTTTCCTCTGAGTAAAATCGTTAATGAAGTGGTCTATGATGCCAATATGTTGCTCAAAACAGGGCAAAAAATTCAGTATCCCAACAACATAGATGACCTTATAATACAATTTGATGAAAAGACCCTAGAATTAGCGTTGTCCAATTTGGTCCACAACGCCATTAAATATTCGCCGGAAAATTCCATTATCGATTTACAGGTAGAACTTGAAGAAGAAAAAATCATCCTAAAAATAATCGATGAAGGAATAGGCATACCCAAGGGTGAACAAAAACATATATTTAACCGCTATTTTAGGGCGGAAAACGCTCTTTTAACTCAAGGAACTGGCATTGGGTTGAACATTGCTAAACAGCACCTAGAGAACTTAGGTGCAAGCCTTGAATTCTCAAGCCAAGAAAACAGAGGTTCTACCTTTATTGTACGTATTCCCAAGGAACTTAATACTACCTAAAAAATGAAAACAATTTTATTAATCGAGGATGACAGGGCTTTACGAGAAAACACCGAGGAGCTTTTAGAACTTTCGGGTTATTCTGTTCTGACTGCCTCCAACGGAAAAATTGGTATCGAAACCGCCAAAGAAAACATGCCCGATATTATTATATGTGACATTATGATGCCAGAAGCAGACGGGTATGAGGTTTTGGAGAACTTATCGACTAATGAAAAAACCAAACAGATTCCGTTTATCTTTCTATCCGCCAAAACGGAGCATAAAGAAATACGAAAAGGGATGGACTTGGGTGCAGACGATTATTTGACCAAACCTTTTGAAGAAGAAGACCTCCTTAGTGCCGTGGAGAGCCGATTAGCAAAGGCCGAAATTTTGAACCGTATGATTGATAAAACCTCCAATAACGATGGAGTTTCGGAAGATGAGTTGCGCACCTTACATGAGCTAAAGAACTTTTTTGATAACAATGGCGACCTACTTAATTTCCGACAAGGTGAAACGATTTACCAAGAAGGTTCCCGATCCACTAAAATCTATCTTATCCTAAAAGGGCTTGTCAAATGCTACAATATGGATGCGGACGGTAAGGAACTGATTACATCATTATATAGGGCCGATGACTTTTTGGGCTTTACCTCTTTTCTGAACAACATCCCCTATCAAGAGTCGGCAACGGCCATGGAACCTTTAGAACTTGTGGGAATTTCCAAAGAAAATCTTAAGGAAATTTTAGCAAAAAATAAAAATATTTCTTTAGAATTGATGGAGCTTTTGACCGAAAAAATTACCCTAATAAAAGCACAGTTGTTACAGATGGCCTATAGTTCCGTCCGCAAAAAAACGGCCCAAACACTATTGCAATTTGCCGATATCATGAATACAAAAACAGAAGAGCCCATCAAAATATCGCGTAACGATTTGGCAAGTGTTGCTGGTATTGCTCCAGAAAGTCTTATTCGTACTCTTTCTGGTTTTAAGAAAGAAGGGCTTATAGCTATAGAAGGTCGCAACATTCGAATCAAGGAATTAAAAGCGCTACAATATGTGAATTAGATAGTACAAAACCTGAAAATGGTGCAGCTGATAAATATCATATGGCATGTTCATTCACAAGATTATTTTTGTCTACCAAGCCATGTGAATGAAAAACGTTTTAATACCCACAGATTTTTCAGCTAATTCCTGGAATGCCTTACAATATGCCGAACGATTATTTGAGAATGAGGCCTGTAATTTTTATATTTTGCATATTGGCGATTTAACGGAATCAGCAGTTAACAGTAATTCTTTTACTTTCCCTTCCGAAAAAATAAGTCCTTCTATCAAAGAAAAATTGAACTTGCTTTTTAAACGAATCGAGGGATTACCCATTAACGAAAAACATCATTTTATTGCCCTTCAGGAGTATGGTAACTTTATTGATATTATACGCAAAACGATTGGGGTAAAAAAAGTAGACCTTATCGTTATGGGAACTAAAGGAGCATCGGGCATAAAAGCATCCGTGGTTGGCAGCAATACGGGTGATGTCATTACCAAAGTGCTCTGTAATGTATTGGTAATACCAGAAAATGCTCCTATTACAAGGCCTAAGAAAATTGCCTTCCCAACAGATTATAATCTGTTTTACACCTTCCCTGTTTTGCAAACCCTTACGGAAATGCTGCGAATCTCAAAAGCCTATGTACATGTTTTGAACATTTCCAAAAGCAAGTCCTCGCTCACCAATCCACAAGAAATAAACAAAGCCTATTTACAGGATTATTTGGGAGAAACATTTCCTACGTCCCATAGTTTTCATAGTATAACCGACAAAAACATCAAGTCCGCAATTCTAAACTTCGTAGCCAATAACCATATAGAAATGTTAACGATGGTAGCCAAGAACCTAAATTTTTTTCAACAGCTTTTGTTCGATACCGCTATTGAAAAGTTGAGCTTCCACACCACGGTTCCTTTATTGGTACTGCATGAATAAATTGTTATATTCCTAACTGATCAATATCATAGTTATTACGTTGTGATAGAAATATTTTTGAATAGTTATAAAAAGATATGCTATGAGAACTATTTTGATTCCTACCGATTTTTCTACCAATGCTCTACACGCTATAGAATATGCCTTACAGCTCTATAAGTGCGAGCGTACCAATTTCTATTTTTTACATGCTTATGCTGACGAAGTGTATGGTCCCTTTAAAAAAAACGGAGGAGAATCAATGGAAGCACAAAAAAAGACTATCACAACAAATGTAGATGCAGCCTTAAAAAAATTAGTAGCCGAACTTGCCAAAAAATATCACAACCCAAAACACAATTTTCAGTCCATAGCCGCCTTTGAGTCTTTAATAGATGCAGTAAATAATTTTGCCAATCAGATCAATGTAGATCTTGTGATTATGGGCACGCAAGGTGCAACAGCGAACGAAAAAATTGCCTTTGGCAGCCATACGGTGCAGATTTTCAAATATGTGCAATGTCCTGTTTTGGCCATTCCAGAAAATTATGAATATCAACAACCAAAAAAAATAGTATTTCCAACAAATTATATGTTGCCTTATAAGCGCAGAGAGCTAAAGCTTTTGAACACTTTGGCCGCCGAATTTAAATCGGAAATACATTTCCTCTATATTTCCGATTTTGAAAACCTAAGTCATAGACAGCTAGACAACAAAAGGTTCTTGCAGGAATCGTTACTGGATGCCCATCTGTTTTTTGAACGCACGCCCATTAAGAATAAAAATGATACCATTATAGAATATATTTCAGAAAAGAATATAGACTTGCTGGTCATGGTCAATGCTAGGCATTCTTTTTTAGAGGATATGCTGTACCGATCAACCGTGGATGAAATTGGGCTACATCCAAAGATTCCATTTTTGGTCATGCAGAACCTACCTCGATAATAGTTAACTCTTAAAAGATGAAAAAGATACTCTTGCCCACCGATTTTTCTAATAATGCTTGGAACGCCATTGTCTATGCACTTGAATTTTTGAAAAACGAAGAATGCGAGTTCCATATTTTACATACCTATACACCTACCTTTTATCGAGTGGATTATATGATGGGTGGCCCAACATATAGTGCTATTCCCGATATGGGTGTAGAGATTGCCCAAGCTGGATTGGATAAAATTTTAGTAGATATAAAAGTAAAATTCAATAACCCAAAGCATAAATTCAAGATCCGATCGGCCTTTAATACCTTGACAAATGAGGTTATGGAACTTGCCGAAACCAAAGACTTTGACCTAATTTTTATGGGTACGCAAGGCGCAACAGGTGCCCAGGAAATTTTCCTAGGCACCCATACTGTGCAAGTAATACGAAAGTCTAAAATTCCTGTAATAGCCATACCCAAAGGGTACGGTTTTAAGGATATAACATCTATTGTTTTTTCAACAGATTATGAGCAGCTATATAAAGAGGAAGCATTATTATTTTTGACTACTCTTGTTAATACACACAAAGCCAAATTAACAGTATTACACGTAAAGGAGGAACATGAGTTGGCAGATAAGCAAAAGGTTAACAAAAGTGCTCTAGTTGATTCTTTTAAAGAGGTCCATCCTAATTTCGTAGAAGAAAGAGGAACGTTGATACCTAATGCCATTCACGATTACATTAAGGAGCACAAATCAGGACTTTTAGCGATGATGAACCGAAAGCATAGCTTTTTTGAACGCCTGCTAGTCAAACAAAATATTGATACTATCGGATTTCATACTACAATTCCATTTTTAGTTATGCCCGAGACGTCCAAAATCAAAAAATAAAATATCATGAAAAACATAGTACTTCCAACCGATTTCTCAGACAATGCCTGGAACGCGATATTCACGGCTGTAAAGCTTTATGCCGAGCTAGAATGTAAGTTTTACATTCTACATGCATACGAACCCCAAGCCTTGAATATGTTGGGAAGAAAAGGCCAGCAACGATTGGGCATTATTTACGATTCTTTATCCGAATATTCAAGACAAGAACTAGATAAGATACTGTTATATCTAAAGAAAAATCACCATAATCCAAAGCATAGTTTTGAGGCCGTATCGAAATCAGATACCCTAGAAGAGGTCTTAGAACAAATTATGGCAGAAAAAGATATTGACCTAATCTGTATGGGCACCCAAGGGGCAACTGGAGCCAAACAAGTTTTTATGGGAAGTACAACCGTTAAGGTATTAAAGAAAATTAGTAACTGCGCCATCTTGGCTGTACCGGACGACTACAATTTTCAATCCTTGAAATCGTTGGCTTTTCCCACAGATTTTTCAAAAAAATATGAAAAGCACCAATTATCACCCATGACCGAATTGGCATCCCTTTGGAAAACAAAAATTCAAATCGTACATGTGGCCGTAGAATTTGAACTTAACGAACAGCAACTCATAAATCAAAAGTTGTTAAAAGAGCGCTTAGATGATTTGAATGTTACATTTTATAATATCGATTTCGAAGCTAACGTGGAGCATACACTTGAAAAATTTATGGAAGACACACGAATAGAGATGATGGCTTTAGTCCAATACAAACATAGCTTTTGGGAGAAAATTATAGGAGAGCCAGTCGTAAAGAAAATGACCTTCCACACAAAAGTGCCACTTTTGGTGCTACCGGAATAAACAGATATATGAATAATTCATAATTGAGAACAATGGGGAAAAGGCATATTTTATTACCAACAGATTTTTCGGCGAATGCGCGAAACGCTATCGACTATGCTATTTACCTTTTTGAGAAGGAGGCATGTACTTTTTACATCCTACATTCCTTTGAAGTTGGAGCATCTGCCCTAAGTAGTACTATGGGAAAGGCAAACAACACGCGATTGTACCGCGCTGTAAAAGAAGAATCCGAGCGCCATACTAAATCACTTATAGCGGAACTAAATTCGAAAAATAAAAATCCATTACACGAATTTGAAGGCCTAAGCCTATCGGATTCTCTATTGAATGCAATTGGGAAAACCGTAATCGACAACAATATCAACTTTGTGTTTATGGGTACCAAAGGTTCATCAGCGGTAAAAGAAGTCTTTATGGGCAGCAACACGGTCAGCGTCATGAAGCATATTGATTTCTGTCGCTTGGTGGCCGTTCCTGAGAATTACAGCTTTGATATCCCAAATAAGATTGCTTTCGCTACAAATTTCGAACACTTGTCTTCAAAAGTAGAATTGAGCCCACTAATTGATTTGGCTAAATTATGTGATTCCGAAATTATCATTGTTCATGTGGACACAGGGGAAAACCTGAGTTCACAACAACAAACCTGCAAAAATCTATTGACGGAACATTTAGATGGTTTGCCACATAGATTCGTAGAGGTTGGAGGAGCGTCAAAGATTTCAGATGCTATTCAATCTTTTGCTTTTGCAAATAAAGATGTAGGAATGATTGCTATGGCCAACTATTGGCATAGCTTTTTTGAAAGACTTACAAAGGAGAATGTCATTAATCGGATTGCATTTTATACAGAAGTTCCCTTTTTGATATTTCCTCTTATTGATCGGTAAAAAAAATAGGACTTTCTTGCCGTGCTCTTAAAACAAAGGATTGATGAAAATCATAGGTTCTTAATGCTGGACTAGGACCTGCAATTTAGCCTGGTTGAAACTAGAAAATACTCAGGATGAATGACCATTATCATTTGAATATTATTGAGGCACCCTTACATTTCAGTTTAAATCATATCAAAGATGAAAAATATACTAATACCTACAGATTTCTCGGATAATGCGTGGAATGCCATTACCTATGGTATGGCTTTTTTCAAAAAAATGAAATGTGCTTTTTTTATTATTAATGTACATCCTACCGCCACATATTCCGGTGGTGAAGCAACGACTTTCGTAGCGCCCGAAATACTTGAAGAAAGTATTTTAAAGGAAAATAAAGAAAAAATAAAGAAAGTACTCAGAGCGATAGAACGTTTACCCATTAACACCAAACATACGTTTCAAACAGAAGTATTGTATGGGTTTTTTACAGACCATATCAAAAAGGAAGTCAAGGACAAAAACATTGACTTGATTATCATGGGAACAAAAGGCGCATCTGGCATAAAAGCGGTTTCTATGGGAAGCAATACAGGCAATGTGATTACCAAGGTACCTTGTGCAGTTCTAGCAGTTCCAGAGGATGCAAGATATAGTAGACCCAAGGAAATAGGATTTCCAACAGACTTTCAATTGGGTTATGATGTGAAGGTAATGGGAAACGTAAAAGAGCTCATTATGCTGCATAAATCGGCATTAAGGTTCTTATATCTCTCTAACAAAGGAGATGACCTCAGTTTACTTCAGACAAAGAACCGCGAATTTTTAAAGGACTATTTTGCCAATACTGAATGTTCTTTTCACACCCTAACGGGGAAAAAACTGGACGAGGCCGTTCAACATTTTGTTGAAAGCAGAGATTTAGATATGATTGTAATGGTTGCGAAAAATCTGAACTTTCTAGAACGTATTCTTTTTAGACCCACAGTTGAAAAAATCAGTTATCATACGGCAGTACCCTTTTTGGTACTACATGAGTAAATTCTCATTGGCTAATTATTTAACTATGCCTAAACCAAAAACAAAAAAAGAACTATTGGCCTTAAGCAACGCAAACTATCATAAACTAATAGATTTTGTAGAATCATTTAACGAAACGGAACGCACTAAAGAATTTACTGAAGGATATCTCAACCGAAAAAATACTGATGTGCTTGCCCATCTACATCTCATGGTACTGGACTGGTACGCTGTAGGAATGACTGGAAAAAAACCTGACATACCAGCCAAAGGCTACACCTGGAAAACCATACCTGAACTAAATTGCAAGATTTGAAAAAAATGCAAAGAAGCTAATTATACAGAAGTTTTAAAACTGTTGGCCTTTCGTATAAAGATATTCAAAAGCTCATTAAAAACCATTCTAACCAAGAACTCTTCGAAAAGCAAAAATATAAATGGACAGTCACTACCTCACTAGGTGCCTATCTTATTTAAGCCACTTTAAGTCATTACGACTGGGCCCATAAGCTGATAAAAAAAGCCGCAAAAGACAAATAATTCGATAATAATTAAGAATGCGATTTTATAATTTTTATAATATCGTTCTTCTGCAAAACACCTGACTCGCGCCACAACTGTTTACTGTTTTTGAACAATAGCATGGTAGGGACACCACGAACCTGATATTTTGAAGCTATCGATTGGTTTTTATCTACATCTATTTTTACAATTTTGATAGCTTTACCCATTTCGTCCTTTACTTGTTTTAAAATCGGAGCCAACATTTTACATGGACCGCACCAGTCGGCATAAAAATCCACGAGGACTGGGGTTTCCGAATCAATAATTTTAGAAAAACTACTTTTCATCCGTTTGCAATTTGAAAGTTAAAAATACCAAAAATAGGAATTCGGCGAACTGACTAATATCATGGTGTTTGGATTTCTTCTCCCCTAATTTTACTTCAAAATTAAAAAATATCTGATCATGACACGAATTCTATTTCCCACAGATTTTTCCGATAACTCCTTCGAAGCCATTAATTATGCCCTAACGGTATATAAAGACATAGAGTGCACCTTTTATTTACTTAATACGTATACGCCTCCCGTATACCATACAGAATACCTTATCGGTAGTCCAGGGCTGATAGGTTTGGGCGATATACTACAGAATAATTCCGCTACTCAATTGGAAGAATTGAAAAATAGATTGGAAAATCAGTACAATAACCCGAAGCATTCTATTGTCGTTCGTTCAGCTTTCAATACACTTCTGGGCGAAATCTCCGAGACTGTAGAAGCAGAGCATATAGATTTAATCGTGATGGGAACCAAAGGAGCAACTGGTGCACAGGAAATTCTGTTCGGCACAAATACGGTTCACGTAATAAAAAAAGCCAAGTGTCCTGTGATAGCAGTCCCTCCAAACTTCAAATACGAGACACCGAAGGAAATCTTATTTCCCACCGACTATGAAATTGAATACGAAAAGGAAAAGTTAGTGCCGTTGTTAGCAATTGCCCAAAAGCATAAATCAAGAATAAACGTGATGCACGTGCGTACTGGTTATGACATAAATAGCATACAAGAAAAACACAAGGGCCAACTTGAAGCATTATTTAATAATAAAGCGCTGTTCCATGAAGTACCCGATAATGGCATCATAGCTGCCATCAATGCCTTTCAAGTCCAAGTAAAAATAAACCTATTGGTCATGGTACAGAACAAGCACACCTTCATGGAGCGTCTATTTATAGAACCTGTTATCAAAAAAATAGGTTTTCATATAACCGTACCGTTTATGATACTCCCACAAATTTAAAACGAATACAATGAAAAACATTTTGGTCGCCACGGATTTTTCTAACAATGCGTATTGTGCACTTTTTTATGCTACAAAGTTATTAGCATCAAGACCTTGCTCCTTCTATATACTTAATGTGTTTGATGAACTAACGCCTTTGCAAGGCAAAAAATCGAAGTTATTTAGCAGCAAGAAACAGCTGGAAGAACTGCAAATACAATCAAAGGAAAAACTGACCAGTACCTTCCATAGAATCTTTATGGACAATGAGAACGGAAAACATCAGTTTCAGACCCTATCTAAAAAAGGGATGTTGTCAAAGATTATTGCAAAGACCATTGATGAAAAACAAATAGACTTGGTGGTCATGGGTAACAAAGGCCTTACCGATGCCTCGGATATTTTTTTTGGAGGCAGTACACTTAGGGTCTTGAACAAAATCAAAAAATGCCCGATTCTTGCTATTCCAGGGGAAATGGACTTCAAACAACCCAAGGAGATGGCATTCATTACGGATTTCAAAAAAGGATGTGCCAAAGATTCCATTACACCCCTGCTATTTTTAGCCTCCATTATCAATGCTTCGATTAGGGTCATGCATATTAGCGAAGAGGAGATTTTGAATCAGGAACAAGAATCCCATAAAAAACTCTTGGAACTCTGCCTAAAAGATTGTAGTCACAGCTTTCATTGGATGCAAGCGTTCGGTGATAAGGCCAAGGTCATCGATACTTTTCTTAAAAAACTGAGTGTAAATCTATATGCCATGGTCAACCATAAACACAACCTTTTTGAAAAATTGACACATGAGCCGGTCATTAAAGATCTAAGTATATATTCAGAGATCCCGTTTTTGATTCTTTCGTATCAAGACTGATAATTATCATTGTTAAATCCTTGGTTGCGAAATATATTTAATGGAGCAACCTAAAAAGAATATCATGAACAAAAGAATACTCGTCCCTACAGATTTTTCAAAAAATGCACTTAACGCGGTACGGTATGCACTTGATTTGTATGCGAAACTAAACTGTGAATTCTATTTATTGAACGTTTTTCAGTTGGACAGTTATAATACCGACAGCCTACTTATTCCAGAGCCCGGAAGCGCAGCATACGAAACCGCTAAGAGGGATTCTGAACAGCAATTTTTAAAACTATTGGATATGATAGAACTGCACCACGACAATCCGAAGCATTCCTATCATACGATTTCCACTTTCAATATTTTATCTGAAGCCTTGAAGCAAGCAATAGCTAAAAAAGATATAGACCTGGTAGTTATGGGAATACGGGGTTCTACAGCTAATCGAAAGATTATCTTTGGGGGCAATACTGTCAATGCAATGGAAAAAATAAGGGAATGCCCAGTACTCGCCATCCCTACAGATACCCGTTTTTCGCCACCGAAGGAAATTGTTTTTCCGACGGATTATAAAACTGCTTTCAAACGTAAAGAATTGAGCTACCTTATTGAAATTACCAGAATGCATGGGACTGCTATCCGAGTGCTATATGTAAGTAAAAAGACTGATTTAACGGAGTCTCAAGAAAACAACAAAAATTTATTACTTGAAATACTGGAGCCTGCGAACCATAGTTTTCATATCCTATCCAATAAAGATGTATCTGATGGAATAACTTTATTCGTGGAAAGCAGGGATAGCGATATGATTGCTTTTATCAACCATAAGCACTTTTTCTTTAGCAGTGTATTTTCCAAACCCTTAGTCAAGGAAATAGGCTACGACGCCATCGTTCCGATATTGGCGTTACATTAATCAAAATTATTCTAAAATTATAAATATGAAAAATATAGGTATTTGGATGGACAAGGAGAAAGCGCATCTCGTAAGACTTGAAGACGAAAAAGAAGCGTTTGAAACAATTGTATCAGATTTGGATTTTTTTAAACCCACGGGCGGATCACGAACTAAATCGGCAAAATGGGGACCTCAAGACGTGGTTCAAGACAGTAAATATCTTGAACGTGAGAAACACCAGTTAAAAAAGTATTTCAATGATCTCGCCGATGCCATAGGCGATGCTGATGCGATAGCGATTTTTGGCCCTGCGGATACCAATGAAAAGTTCAGAAAAGAATTGATGAACAATTATAAGCCCTTGGCGGCCAAATTAAAGATTGTCACCAAAGCAGATAGTATGACCGAAAACCAGACTAAAGCTTTGGTCAAGGATTATTTTAGGCATAAAGATTAGTTGTTTGATGGTCTTATAAATGAATATCTATGGATGAGCTACTGAATTTCTTTGACAATCCCATTGTTGTAAAGGCGCTAAAACTGGTGCTTTGGATATTCTTTATCGTCTTAGCCATAGGTTTTTTTCGTAAGCTCCTAAAACGAAGAATAAACGATGTGGCCATCCGTTACAAGGCCCAAAAAGGAGTCGAGGTTGCAGGCTATGTGCTTATCGGGCTATTGATTCTACTTTCTTTTACAGTCGAAAGCCTTGAGGATTACACTATTATCATTGGTCTTTTTACAGCCGGAATCACATTTACTTTACAAGAACTGATCTTAAGTATAGCGGGTTCTTTTTATATATTTTTTGTGCGCGTCTATAAACCCGGAGACCGGATAGAAATAAACGGTATCAAAGGTGATGTGATTGATATTGATAGTATTTACACCACGTTGATGGAAATGGGAGAATGGGTCAGCAGCGATAACTATTCTGGTAGAATTGTCAAGATTAGTAATGCTTTTGTCTTTAAAGGGCCGATAAAAAATTACTCTATGGATTTTCCTTTTGTTTGGGACGAGTTGCATATTCTAGTTACGTATGGTTCGAATGTTGCAATGGCTAAAAAAATCGTAATGGATACCACAACGGAGCTCCTTTCCGAATACACCGAAAAAACTCTTTGGCAAAATGGGAGGAGATGGTAGAACGCTATTACATTGAAAATGCAACACTAGAACCTACCCTGGCCATAGGTCTTAACGATAATTGGATTACACTGAACCTAAGATACATTACCGACTACAAACTGAGAAGAGGTACAAAACACAGATTATTTGAACACATTGAACAAACTATATCCCAAACAAATGGTAAAGTTGCCTTGGCCTCAGCTACGCTTCAACTACTTAAAATACCACAAATAGAGGTAAATCTAAAAAAATAACATGCAAAAGGGAACGGAATTCGATATCACTAAATCCTCCGGAGAAAAAGCCAAGTTTTCTTTGGATAAACTCCGGAATTCATTGAAACATAGTGGAGCGGACCATAATTTAGTGGAAGAAATCGTTGATAAAGTACAAGATGAGCTTTACGAAGGTATTTCTACCAATGAAATATACAACAGAGCCTACGCGCTGCTTAAAAAGAAGAAGTCCGTCTTTGCTTCCAAATACAAATTAAAAAAGGCGATTTATGAACTAGGACCAACGGGTTTCCCTTTTGAACGCTTTGTCGCCGCCATTTTGGACTATTCAGGGTATTCCACTAAAGTGGATATAATTATGGATGGCGTCTGTGTAACCCACGAAATTGACGTGGTTGCGAAAAAAAATGGGCAGACCACCATCATCGAATGTAAATTTCATGGTGAAGAAGGTCGCAACTGCAATGTGAAAGTGCCTCTTTATATTCATTCCCGTTATAATGATGTCAAAGCGCATTGGCAAATGAAAAAAAATGAAACAAAAACCTTGAACAAAGGTTGGGTCGTTACCAATACCCGTTTTACAAAGCATGCCATCAACTATGGAAAATGTGCTGAACTATATCTCCTCAGTTGGGACTATCCCAAAAACGATGGACTAAAAGATAGAATCGACAGATTAGGGTTATATCCCATAACCGTTTCAACCTTGTTGAGTAATCGTGAAAAAAAATTCCTATTAAGTAGGGATGTAGTGCTTTGCCGACAGCTTTGGAAGGACAAATTCTTTTTAGATCATTTGGGGGTATCCAAAACAAGAAAAGAGAAAATACTTGAAGAAATCAAACAACTCTGTAATCAATAGTTATGAACAAAATCAAGATTCATTTTCTAGGTGCTGCAGGTACCGTAACAGGTTCCAAGTTTTATCTGGAAACGCCTGAATTGAACCTTATGGTAGATTGTGGCATGTTTCAAGGGTTGAAAGAACTTCGAAAATTGAATTGGGAACCTTTACCTATTGACGTTTCAAAAATCGATTTTGTATTATTAACCCACGGTCATTTAGACCATACTGGGTATCTGCCACGCTTGGTCAAAGAAGGCTTTAAGGGTAAGATTATCGGAACGGCACCTACCATGGAGATAACCCGAATCATACTTCTGGACAGTGGTAAAATCCACGAAGAGGAGGCAGAGCGAGCCAACAAAGAAGGGTATAGCAAACATGAACCAGCATTGCCTTTTTATACCATAAAGGAGGCAGAAAGGACCATCGACTTATTTAGGTATGAAGAAAAGGAAGTATGGATTTCGCTATCGGAACACATACGTTTCAAATTCAAGTTTAACGGACATATCATCGGTGCTACTTTTATCGAATTGGAAATTTTCAAAAAGATATTTGTTTTTTCTGGGGACATTGGCAGGGATAAGGACTTGTTGTTAGCACCGCCCGAACGCCCTAAATGGGCAGATTATCTCTTTATTGAAAGTACCTATGGTAACAAGCTACATCCTAAAGAGGAAGTAGAAGAACTATTGATTTCCTTGGTAAATAAAACAATTAATGAAAGGGGAACCCTTATCATTCCTTCTTTTGCCGTAGAACGTTTACAGTCGCTGATGTATTTGCTCTGGCAATTGTATAAAAAAAATAAAATTCCCAATATCCCAATTTTTATTGATAGTCCGATGGGAAACAATGTACTATCGGTTTTTGAACGCTTTCCTGATTGGCACAAACTCTCGATGAAAGAATACCGTGCCATGTGCAACCATTTTAATATCATAAGTTCCTATGCCGATACATGGAAAACTATTGATGACCCAAGACCAAAAGTTGTTATCGCGGGTAGCGGCATGGTCACGGGAGGAAGGGTGTTGACCTATTTGAAACAACTTATAGATTTCCACACCACAAACGTTCTATTGGTAGGCTATCAAGCTGAAGGAACTAGAGGAAGACAGCTCTTAGAAGGTGCTCACGAGCTAAAATTTTTCGGAAAATATTATCCTGTAAAAGCAAACATACAGCACTTGGAAAGTCTATCTGCACACGCCGACCAGCAAGAGCTTTTACATTGGATAAGGGACATCAAAAACATTCCCGAAGGTGTATTTCTTATTCATGGCGAGCCTACCGCCCTAGATACTCTTAGGGTTAAAATCCATGATGAACATGGTTGGCAGGTCTTTATTCCCAAATTAAACGAAATACGGGAGTTCGTACTGTAGACCTGTTTTCTAACCTTGGTCCTTGCTTTCTTTTTTTATGAAGGATAGTTGTAAGGAATATATACCCATAAGTAATGGAAAAAGAACAGCTAAGCAGGGGTCATGAGAAAAAAGCGGAAGAACTACATTGGGAAATACAGGAATGGAAATTGCACTTTCAGTTTTAGACGATGGCTTCCTGTTTTTAGAGCGGTTCTTAGCTAGTCATGTTTTTAAACCTAACACCCCAAATCTCTTTGAATGGATACAAGAATATAAAACAGGTGTCAAGAAAGTCAAAACGAGTAAAACAGAAGTTCATGACCGTATTTCTATACCCGAAAATACGCTTGGTGGAAAGTACGGATATTGACTGTAATTCAAGCTATTACTGCAACCATGATGCTTCAAATGCCAAAATCGTGGCCTATTTTGAAGATTTGCCAAAACCCGAAATCAGAAATTTTAAACTATGCAGGTAGTATTTTAAAAAAAACTAAGCCTTAAAGTCTATAGTTTAGCATTGCGTGCAATAACAAACTGATCATTGTCATTTTTATTCTTTAAGGCTTACCCTAACTTGGAATTTAATAACTATTTAAAAGTGATACAAATGAGTGTCAATAGAATAAAATACAGCTACATAGAGTCGATTAGCACCGAAGAAATGCACGAAGATTCAAAAAATTGGTTTTCGGAACTTGCTTTTATAAAAGATGAGCAGCAATTTCTGAACAAACTGGTGCAATCCTTCGCAATCAAAACATTGGATAAAAAAGAATTTGGGCAAATCAATGATTTCAAAAATACAATTGCCGAAAATCGACGCAGATTAAATTCTATTTTCAAACAAGTACAAAAACATATGAATCAATTGGAAATTATGATAGACGGGGTAGATCAGCTTGATATGGAAAAAGCCTATCTAAAGAGCCATAACAAACTTTATCTAAAGATGAACAACTACCTTTTAGATTATAGAACTGTAAAAGAAAGGGGATTTTTGAAATTAGCTTCTATCCTTAAAACAGCGAAGCAAAAAATAGCTTTAGAAAATCCTGAGTACAAGCTAAGGACAATAACTAAAGAAAAATTGAATTCATGAAAAAACTATCGATAGTATTAGTCATATTTATATTCAGTTGCTCCTCTGCAACTTTAGTAGAAAACTGGAAAAATCCGAATATTGTCTTATTTAACGCCCAAAAGGTGCTCATCGTGGGCATGACTCAAAACGAAATTGCAAGGGGAAGTTTTGAAAGTAAGCTACAAAAAGAGTTCGATAAAAGGGACGTTGAAGCTTTACGAAGTCTGGATGTATTTGATTTATCCTTTACCGATTCCAAAAAAACCGAACAAGACCTCGATGAAGTGGAACAAAGTCTTTTGGATAAAGATTTTGATGCCATTCTGTTTACGAAAATAACAGGGTCTGAGAGCCATCAAAGTCTTACAAGAACAATTTCTAGCTGGGACAATTATCAGGGCCGATTCAACGATGACTATCTGAGGCACCAAGATATTTATTACGATGAAGGATACTACGATAGATTTACGGTGTACCAAGCTGAGACTACTTTGTACTGTATTTGTGCGGGTAAAGAAAGAGCGATGATTTGGAGAGGTAGTATAGAGATTATGGATCCTAAAAATATAGAAAAAACGATAGACGATTACATAAAACTAGTCGTAGTGGCCATGCAAGAACAGGATTTGATTTTTAGAAAAGAAATTGACAATGAAGTTACTGGTCTATAGTGCAAAGAGTTTTGAAGTACCCTTTTTAAAGCAGGCGAACAAAAACAAACATAAGGTTACGTATCTAGAGGAAGCTTTGGATACCGAATCCGTTATAAAGGCCATTAGTTTTGAAGCTATCAGTATCTTTTCCGGAGATGATGCCTCATCCATTGTTTTAGAAAAATTATGGGACTTTGGAGTGCGTCATATTACAATAAGGTCCTCAGGGTATAACAATATTAAAATGAAAACTGCCAAGCGGTTGGGTTTTAAAGTTGCAAATGCACCCGATTATTCGCCCCATGCTATTGCCGAACATGCCATAGCCTTGCTACTAGCCCTAAATCGTAAGCTAATTTTAGCCAATACCCAAGTGCATGACTACAATTTTTTACAGGATGGTCTTATGGGTTTCAATCTACATGGTAAGACGGTTGGTATTATAGGAACCGGCAGAATAGGTAGTGTTATGACCAAGATTGTGCATGGCTTTGGTTGTAAAATTTTAGCCAACGACTTAGAACCGGATTATGATTTAATGGAACTGTGCGGTGTTGTCTATACCTCCTTGGATGATGTCTGTAAGCAATCGGATATCATAAGCCTACATATCCCATTGAACTACGAAAACTACTATTTGATCAACAAGGATAAACTAGCAATGATGAAGCATGGTGCTGTATTGCTAAACACCTCACGCGGTGCTATAGTTGAAACTGATGGGTTAATCAAATTATTAGAAGATAGGCATCTTGGCGGATATGGCACCGATGTGTATGAAAAGGAAAAAGGTGTCTTTTTCAGAGATAATTCCAAACATGGTATCAAAGATGAGCGTTTGAAAAAACTATTATCCTTGCCTAATGTACTGCTAACACCACATCAAGCTTTTGTAACCAGGGAAGCGATGACCAATATAGCGGAAATTACCTTTGAAAATATAGCCAGTTGGGCGAAGGGTATGGAATGTAAAAATGAGCTAGGTCTTGAAATGTTGAGCTCATAGTAAAGGACTGAATACCTTTCCAAAACCCTCCTTCAACTTTTCCACCCATGGTCTTTCTAAATACTCTTGGTAGGAAAGCATGCTACTCAAATTAGCATCTTTTAGAAAATCTTCTTTTAGTGATTGGGCAAAAGCTTGGTTATAGACAATTGCGTTTACTTCATAATTCTGTTCAAAACTGCGATTGTCTAGATTTGTGGTCCCAATGGTAGAAACCGCATCATCACTCACGATGATTTTACTATGAAGAAAACCATCTCGGAAAAGATAGATTTTGATTCCCGATTTTAATAATGATTCATAATAAGAACGTACGCTCCAACTCACGATTTTACTATCCGCATTTTCGGATACCATAAGGCGAACATCTACCCCGCTCCTTGCAGTGGTTTGTAAAGCCTGCATAATCGCCTGCCCTGGAATGATATAAGGATTGGTAATATACAAGTAGTCCTTTGCATTATTAATAATTGTAAAATACGCTTGCTCCAGTGAAGGAAAGTCATCATCAGGGCCTCCGGAAATGATTTGCACCAATGCTCCATTGCTTTTTATTACTGATGAATCTGAAATCAACAACGGCTTAAGAACAGTTTGACTAACCAAATACCAGTCCATTGCAAAAACATAATCCAGATGACTTGCAGCTGTGCCTTCCAACCTTAGATGCATATCGTGCCAATTTCCTAAAGCAGTATCCCCTTTTAAGTATTTATCTGAAATGTTGATGCCTCCCGTAAAAGCAACCTCCCCATCGACCACTATTATTTTTCGATGGTTCCTATAATTTAGAGAGGAAAGGAAACGGCCAAATTTAAACGGAAGAAAGGGGTATACTTCTACCCCTATAGCAACCAATTTGTTCAAATAGGACTTGCTCAATGAAAAACTACCTATACCGTCATAAATCATACGTATTTTGACACCACTAGTAATTTTTTCTTCAAAAAGAACAAGCAATCGATTGGCAAGTTCTCCCTCTTCAAAAATATAATATTGCAAGTGAATCTGTTTTTTTGCATTTCCCAAAGCATTGAAGATAGCCTTAAAGGTAGATTCTCCATCCTTGAGTAAGCTGAGCTGGTTATGAGCGGTAGGTGGGAAATGAGAATTCTCGTAAACAAGCATCATCAATTTTCGGTACGCTCCTTTCAGAGCGGCCATTTGATTTGTAGTGGGTTTAGACAGGTCTAAGAACGTTTGCTTTTTTAATTTGAGTAGCTTATTCTTCCTCCTATTTCTTCCTAATAAAAGGTATAACAACATACCTCCTAAAGGAACAGTAAATATGGCCAAAAGCCAAGCTAAGGTTTTAGAAGGCTTTGCGCCGTGAAGCAGCAGGGTTATGACTACGGTTATAGCAAGAGCAAGGTAAAAAATAATAAAAAACGTTGTCCACACTGAGGTAATTTTTAAAATTATTAAGCTTAAAATAAAATTAGTCACTTAAATACATTTACACTAAAAGTAAACCTGCTTTGTCATTTATTCTATGATATTGGTCAAACTTTTAAAAATAAATTTAAATACTCGATTACAAAACCTAGTTTTTATGATGTATTCATAATTGAAAAATTGTGGTGATTCAATTTTAATACTTCCTCATTTAACCAAAATCAATTCTATTAATAAATAGTATACCTAATCTGAGAAGGTGTTTTTCGTAGCTGACCTTGATATTTTCGTAGGCTCCCTTATGAATCTCTAGTAGCAACATGCTGATGTGCAGGAAGTAAAAGCATAGTTTATTTTGGAATATTAGTTATGTTCTTTTAGCTACAAATATGTCTACTATAAAAAATACAATATGCTATTTTCTGTAATCAAATTTGGTTGATTTATGAACGGAATACAGCACACAATGCTACGTTCACACGTTTAAAAACGTCGATAGCGGTTTTGTTTTATTAAATTTTGCTTTAATATGGTACTTTTATAGTATGGTCAGAAAGGCATCCTTTTTTAATAGCACTTCAAAAGAGGTGATATTCCAGGTAATTCTGCATGTTGTATTATTCTTGTTCTTTTCATTCGATAAAAACCAGCCGCAAATACAAGAATATAAAATAGTGGCCTTCTTAAATTATGCATTAGGAGCACTTGTTATCAACTATGTATTATTACCGCGATATTTCTACCAAAAAAAATACCTGCTTTTTTTCTTATTGGTAACGGTTATAGTAGCCCTCATCATCGGTGTTGAGGAATTAGTTTTAGAACAAATCTATTACCCAGATACACGCGGCAAACATTTTACGGGTGTAGTCTACGGCCTACTAGATGTAATGCCGGTGATTACCATCTTGGCGGGATTCAAATTTGCCTGGGACGCTTCTACCAAACAAAGGGAAGTGGAAGAGTTGCGCACCTCAGTCAAAGAAAGCGAACTCCAATTTTTAAAATCGCAAATTAATCCGCATTTTTTGTTCAACAATCTAAATAATCTGTATTCCTACGCCATTGAGCAATCCCCCAAGACGCCTACTATTATTTTAGAACTTTCTTCGGTGCTCCGCTATATGCTTTATGATTGTAAAGAGGATTTTGTATCCCTACCTAAAGAAGTGGAACATTTAAAGAATTTTACACAGCTTAACGAACTACAAATAGAAGACCGGGGCAACGTAAACTTTAAAACTAAAAACGTGTCATCTGAATATTTAATTGCACCCCTTATCCTCTCTGTATTCATAGAAAACGCCTTTAAACATAGTACCGCCAGTCAATCTGAAGACATTTTTATTGATATCGATCTACAACTCTATGATAACGGGCAGTTACACTTTAAATGTAGAAATTCTTTCCATTCCATCACAAATACCGGTAGCTTATCAAAAGGCATAGGCTTAGCAAACGTAAAAAAACGACTACAGTTATTATATCCCAATGCCCACGAACTTAAAATAGAGGAAATTGATACACTATATTACGTTGACCTAAAAATGAATCTCAAATCCAAATTGGTATGATTCACTGCATCATCATTGAAGACCAACCGCCTGCGCAAAGGGTATTGAAGAAATACATTTCTGATATAGGGAATATGGAGCTAAAGGGTGCTTTTACCGATGCCCTGCAAGCGATGGATTTTTTAAAAGGTGAAAATGTAGATTTGATTTTTCTGGACATCCATTTGCCTAAAATTTCAGGTATCGATTTTCTAAAGACCCTTCCTAATAGGCCCAATGTTATATTGACTACTGCATTTTCCGAATATGCCTTAGAAAGCTATGAATACGGTGTTGTAGATTACCTACTCAAACCTTTTTCTTTTGAACGTTTCGTGCAAGCGGTATCCAAAATACCCACGCCAGCATCTAAAGTTGAAAAAGAAGGGCACACAATTAATAACACGAATGCTACTGATGTCATTTTTATAAAATCTGGTTACGAACTTATAAAAGTCAATATAGCAGATATCTGCTTCATACAATCCGATGCCGATTACACCGAAGTAGTTACCGCAGAAAAGAAGTATCTTTCTCAAGAACCTTTGCGGTTTTGGGAGGAAACTCTGGATTCCAAGCAATTTGTTCGAACTCATAAGTCTTATATTTTGAATATTTCAAAAATTCAAAAAATCATTGGTAACCAAGTTCGTTTGGAGAAACATGCAAACATTCCCATTGGCCGTACGTATAAGGACAACTTTATGCAACGTGTTTTAAATTAGGATAAAATGAAAAAACTTACAAAAGAAGACATTAAACAGGAGGTATTTGACCTTTATGACGATTATGCACATAATAGAATTCCGCGAAGATTGTTTATGGATAAATTGGCTACCTATGCTGTAGGAGGTGCAACTGTAGGCTCACTAGTTAGTTTTATCTCTCCAGATTATGTGAAGAAAATACAAATACCACAGGATGATACTCGGTTAAAAACAGAATTCATAACATATAATTCTCCAAAAGGTGGTGGCGCAATAAAAGCACTACTAGCTAGACCAGAGGATAGCAAAGAAAAACTTCCTGGTATTATTGTGATTCATGAAAACCGTGGACTCAATCCACACATCCAAGACGTTGGAAGACGTGCCGCACTGGCAGGATTTATCTCCTTGGCACCAGATGCCCTAACGCCTTTGGGCGGCTATCCCGGCACAGACGACGAAGGTAGAGAAATGCAGCGTAAGCGCGACCGCAATGAAATGTTACAAGATTTTATTGCTGCTTTTGAACACTTGAAAAACCATCCTGAATGCACGGGTCAAGTAGGTGTGGTTGGTTTTTGTTTTGGTGGATGGATTTCAAACATGATGGCAGTAGAAGTTTCGGATTTGGGAGCTGCGGTTCCATTTTACGGTGGACAACCAACAGAAAACATAGCCAAAATAAAAGCGCCGTTACTACTTCATTTTGGAGAACTAGACAAAAGAGTAAACGAAGGTTGGCCAGCTTACGAGCGCGCTTTAAAAGAAAATGACAAAGAATATAAAGCTTATATCTATGAAAATGCTAACCATGGTTTTCATAACGATACTACACCAAGATATGACCGTAAAGCTGCAGAATTAGCATGGAAACGAACTATTGATTTTTTTAAAGCCAAATTGGGATAAAGCTTCACTTAAAAATAAAACAATACGAAGTCAGCAGGTTCTTAAAAAAAGGGGTTGAAGTAAATTAATTATTTGTTTCCCATATCCCTGCTTTTAGTTTTGAGTTATGCAAATCATATTTAAATAGATTTTGACTATCAACCTATCTACTGAGTAATACTATGTCACAGAGGCGGCGGTGCTTTACAATACTAGCTAAAGGTTACGGTTAAATGGTAGTTTTAAATTCGTCGGATTTAATATTAACGGTGAATTCAATCATTTAGATTTCAGCACCAAAAATGTAAAGTGAGTTTTCCTACAAAAACTGATTGGCAGACTACTATCTTTTATCGGAGTCCAAGACAAAACGCACAAAGTGAGAATATAGGAATTCTCTCTGTTAATTTGGCTGATAGTAAGTATACACTCATGGAGAAAGGCACAGGTTCTCAAAACGTCAGCGATTTGCAAATAGCTAAAAAAAACAATTGTTTACCTAGACCCATTCTTTTCTTTCGTAAGCGAATTTCAAAAGCGAGAATTTCAGATAAACCTTTGTTTCATTTACTTTTCTATAAGAAAGAAGAACGTACTGGTAGAAGACTACGCAATGGTGGAGGCACATCAAGTATAACCTAACACCATATATAAAAAATTAATAGTAACCAAGTTTAATGAACTGACAAACCTATTATAAAAAGCTGGATTCATGGCTAATCAGATTACCAGGCTGTTCACTGTTTCTGAATTTACATTACCATTGGGGAATGCAAACTTTTACTACTACCACTATTTTTAGGTCTTTCTTTTTTATAATTTATGTTTTACTAGACTTAGGAGTTTTTATCAAGGCCTATTATCATTTGCAGCATTCCTTTCTAGGGCAACTTTTAAACTATCCTGCCACTGTGGAATTTCTATATTAAAATTCTCTTTTACTTTTGACTTATCTAAGACACTATAGCTAGGTCGTTTTGCGGGTAAAGGATACTCAGATGACCTGATTGGTTTTAGTTTAACAGCTATATCCGTTTCTTTAAATATAGCTCTCGCGAAATCGTACCAACTGGCAACACCTTCATTACTATAATGATATATCCCATAAGGAATGTCGCTTTTTTGTACTATTTGCAACATAAATTCTGCAAGGTCCACTGCGTATGTAGGACTACCTATTTGGTCAAAAACAACAGAAAGTCTATCTCTTTCCCGACCAAGTCTAAGCATGGATTTCATAAAATTAGTTCCAAATTCGGAATAGAGCCAAGAAGTTCTTATGATATAATAATCGGATACCTGTTTTATGATTTCCTGTTCTCCCTGAAGTTTAGAACTACCATATACATTTAAAGGCTCTGGTCTATCTTCCTCTGTATATGGAAAATTTTGTTTGCCTGAAAAAACAAAATCCGTTGAAATATGTATGAGAATAGTTTGTCTATTCCTACAGGCTATAGCCAAATTTTTTACCCCAAGACTGTTTATCGCTTTAGCTTGAGGTAAATTCTCTTCAGCGCCGTCAACGTTCGTGTAGGCAGCGCAATTGATACAATAATTATAAGTGTTTTTTTTAAGCGCATCTAAAACTGAACTTTCATCCGTTACATCTAGCTGCGCTGCAGTAAGGAACGTAAAAGATATAAAATCCTCGTACTGACCCGATATCGATTTTAAAGCAGAACCTAACTGTCCGTTTGCTCCTGTAATCAAGACTTTGATCATCCTCAACCTAGTTAAATTATCGTTTTTTCAATTTGTTTCCAATATGGGAGTGCAAAATCTTTCTCTGAAATAATCAATTCGTTTTCAGATAATTGCCAGTCAATAGCAAACTCAGGGTCATCGTATCGTAATCCTGCTTCTGCCTCTTTATTATAAAAGTTATCACATTTATAAAAAAATATGGCCGACTCACTTAAAGTTAAAAAACCATGAGCACATCCTCTTGGGATGAATACTTGTCTATGGTTTTCGTTGGATAGTACCGTTGTAAATACATTCTTATAGGTTGAAACCTCCTTTCGCAGGTCTACCACGACATCTAGCACTTCGCCCTCCAATACACGCACCAACTTCGCTTGGGCATGTGCACCGTTCTGATAATGTAGTCCCCTTAAAACACCTTTTAATGACTGGGACTGATTATCCTGAACAAATTGTAACTCGGAGCCAACATGATTTTCAAAATCTTGTTGATTGAAGCTTTCAAAAAAATATCCTCTTTTATCCTTAAAAACAGTGGGTTCCAAAATATAACATCCTTCTATATTTGTGGTTTCCACTTTCATAAGCTATTCTATTTTTTTTGGTTTGCACTAGCTTTTACAAAGGTATTAAATGCTCCAGCAGTGCCACCCTACTATTTTATAAATCTAAATTTATTTGAACTTTCTGTCTGGCTTAAATGCATCAATATTCATAGCTGTCCTTTTACCGTCTATAATTTCCGAAACCAATTTACCAGTAGCCGGCCCAAGGCTCCAACCCATCATAGCATGGCCCGTAGCGAAGATAAGATTATTAAACTCTTTTGATCTTCCTAAATAAGGAAGTCCGTCTGGAGATACGGGCCGCATTCCAGTTTTTGCATGGTCTATCTCATCGTGCGTTATTTCCAACTCTGGATAGAATCTTTTAGCCCCATTTGCAATGGCCATAACACGTTCTTTCCTCACTATATCATTAATTCCTGTAAATTCCATCGTTCCTGCAAAACGAGTAAAACCTTGCATTGGAGTAACAGCCATTTTAGCTTCCATAAGAATAGCAGGCATGCCTATCCCAGTATTCCGCTCAACATTAATCCTGTAGCCCTTTCCAGCTTGTAAAGGTAATTTAATACTGAGTTTTTTGGAAAGCTCACCACTCCAAGAACCGGCGGCCATAACCACCTCATCTGGTTGATAGGTATTCTTGTCCGTGATAATTCTATTTATTTTTCCTTTGGAAAAATCCATATCTAATACCGTTTCTTTGGTCTTTATTTGTACCCCAACACTTCTAAGATAGCTAAGCATTTTGGGCATAAATTCCGTTGGTGTTGTATGGCCATCACATTCATAATGGATAGCCCCTTTGGCATCTATCTGGATGTTAGGCTCTATCCGATCTAGTTCATTTTTATTCAACTCACTTACTTCCAAGCCTAGAAAACTCGCTTTTTTGGCTATTTCGGCTTCATGTTCATAAGAAGCGTCGGTCTTATAAATCATCAACAAACCCTTACGTTCCAATTGAAAATTTCCGAGATCGCCAGATGCCTTTATATCAGTAAACAATTCTCTACTTATGACATTAATATCCTTAATTACTGGAATGGCCTTTTCCACTTTTTCCTTGGTTGAGGATTTATGAAAATACCAAGACCATTTTAAAAAATCCCAATCCAATCTCGGTTTCATATAGAAAGGACTCGCAGAATTAAACATCATCTTAATTCCTGAAGCAATCATCCCTGGCGATGCCAATGGGATTACGTGGCTAGGAGTTAGGTAGCCTGCGTTTACAAAAGAAGCTCCGGAAGTAATGTCCGACTTGTCTATAACGGTAACCGCATGCCCCTCTTTTTGTAAGAAATACGCAGTGCATAGACCAACGATTCCACCACCTATAATGCTTATGTTCTTTCCCATAGCTATATTACTTGAAACCCGTATGCATAGGGGTCGTCGTCATCTATCGTTATTGTATTTTGCCCGTATATTTTCGCCCAACCTCTAATACTCGGCACAATAGCTGGAATTCCCATAAGTTTGGTTTCCTCTTCTACTTTACCAATAAACTGAGAGCCAATAAAGCTCTCATGCACAAACTCATCTCCAATTTTTAGCTTTCCCTTAGCATACCATTGTGCCATTCTTGCAGATGTTCCTGTACCACAAGGAGAACGGTCTATAGCCTTATCCCCATAAAAAACAGCATTTCTTGCTGTAGCGAGGGGAGAAATAGTATCCCCTGTCCAGAGCATATGGCTTACATCCCTTATTGAATTATCTTCTGGATGAACAAATCTACCGGGATACTTTTCATTTATTTTACGTCGAACTTCTTGACTGAACTGTATCAATTTACTAGCAGAGAACTCCTGAATACCTAAAAAATTTTTCTGCGGATCTACAATGGCATAAAAATTACCTCCATAGGACACATCAAATACTAATTCGCCTAATTCAGAGGATATTATAGTCAAATCTGTTGCAGCGAGATATGATTTTACATTCGTAAGCCTTACCCAATCTACCTTATCTCCTGTTTGTTGATAGGCTATTTTCACGAGTCCGGCCGGAGTTTCCATACGTACTTCGCCTGGTATCTTGGGAACAATTAATCCTTCTTCTATACCAATGGTGATAGCCCCAATAGTTCCGTGTCCGCACATGGGCAAACAACCACTAGTTTCTATAAACAGGATTCCAAAATCGTTATTAGGATCAGACGGTGGGTAAAATATACTACCACTCATCATGTCGTGACCCCTAGGCTCGAACATCAAGCCTTTTCGTATCCAATCGTATTCTTTTAAAAAATGTTGACGCTTTTCACTCATGTTAGCGCCCTTTAAGTCAGGACCTCCTTGTCTTATAACCCTTACAGGATTACCACACGTGTGTGCATCGATACAAACAAAAGTATTTTTAGGCATCTACTCTTATTTACTCTTTGTGATAAAGGCATTTACACGTTTTTCCAAAATAGGCAGGGTTACTGTACCTTGTTCCAAAATAACTTCATGGAAGTCTCGTATATTAAATTTTGATCCCATTGCCTCTTCGGCACGTGTTCGTAGTTCCCTAATCTTTATTTCGCCCATTTTATAGGAAATAGCTTGTCCCGGCCATGCTATATAGCGGTCTGTTTCCGTATTTACCTCATGTACAGAAAGTGCAGTATTCTCCAACATAAAGGCAACCACCTCATCCCTCGTCCATCCTTTGGCATGGATACCCGTATCTACCACGAGCCTGCAGGCACGCCACATTTCATACGTATATTTCCCAAACTCCTCGTAAGGTGTAGTGTAGATACCTAGCTCATTTCCTAAAAACTCGGTATATAAAGCCCATCCTTCTCCGTAAGCGGATAAATAAGTATTCTTTCTAAACTGGGGAATACTGTCTCCTAGTTCCCTATTTAAACTTCCCTGTAAATGATGACCAGGAACGGCCTCATGAGCCGTAAGCGATGGTAGTGTATACAAAGGCCTGCTATCCAGTTTGTAGGTATTTACCAAATAGAAACCTGGTTGTGTATCCGATGACGGACCTGAATAGCGCCCTCCAGTATATTTTGGAGCAATCGCATCAGGCACCTTTATTATCCCGTAAGGTCTTCTAGGTAGAGTTTTAAAGAATTTTGGAAGCTCAGCATCTATTCGTTTGGCAATATCCCGAGCGTTCATTAGCAATTCGTTTCCTGTTTTTGCATAAAACTGCTCATCTGTACGAAGGAATGTCAAGAATTGGCTAAAACTCCCTTCAAAACCTACTTTTTCAATGATTTTTTCCATTTCAGACTTTATACGGGCAACCTCTGCCAGCCCAATATTATGGATGTCGTCTGCGGTATATTCTGTTGTAGTGGTGTAATAGTTTATTCTATTCTGATAGAACTCCCTTCCATTGGGTGTTTCTGAAACTCCCAATGCCTTTCTGGTTTTAGGAACATATTCCGTCTCAAAAAATTTCTTAATCTTTTTAAACGACGGCACTACATTCTTCTGTATCGCTATTTCCGCTGCGTTCAAAATTGAGTCGGATTGTGATGTACTCATGGCCGCCGGTAAGCTTTTAAAAGGTGCGTAAAATGCGCTTTTAGCGACATCATTTACAATATGAACATCATACGTAGATTCATAACCCTTAAAAATAACTTGGGGCTGTGAAATTCCTTTTTTAATACCCTCCCTTATCAATACCAAGTGTTCTTCCACAAATTGTGGTATAGCGTTAAGTACGTTTAAATATCTTACAGCGTCTTTATAGCTAAGTATAGGTTTTATACGGTAATTAAGATTAAGATGGAAACCTTGATCCGCTTGGATTGGGTTCAAGTACATGTCATATTTGTACTCATCCATTCTATTCTGTAACCTGAAGCGTAAAAGTTCAAAAGAAATCTGCTCTGTTTCCGTTAATTCGGAGAAATCAATTTGCTTCAAAGTTTTTAATTGTACCTCGGCAAAATCAGCGTCCTTTTTTTCCAATTCAGCTTGGTATCTACCAAGCGGATACTCTGCATAACTGTACAAAGTAAACTTAGAAACTTCATCAATTACATTTTCCAATTGCTTGGTACTGGTATCTTGAGTATGCCCCGTGGTAGCAACCAGAAGTAGGATGACTATTCCCAAAACAAAATCTAAAACGCTTTTTTTCATATCTGTATGTGTTTTAAGCCGTAATGTATAGCCTATAGTTTAGTACTGGTGTGCTGGCCATCTACCACGCGCATTATCCCTAAAGGATTTTCGTTCTGTAATGCTTCCGGCAAAGAAGCACTTGGCCAGTTCTGAAAACTCACAGGACGTACCCATCTTCTTACAGACCCTGTCCCTACAGAGGTAAATCTACTGTCCGTAGCAGCTGGAAAAGGCCCTCCGTGCTGCATTGACGGACAAACTTCCACCCCTGTTGGCACACCGTTAAAAATAATACGTCCTACCTTGTCCTGTAGCGTATCTACAAGAGTTTTATACTTATTGATTTCATTTTCATTACCTAACACAGTCCCTGTAAGTTGCCCCTCTAACTTTGCGAGTATAGCTTCCATTTCGCTAGCGTCTGAACAACGAACGATAATAGAAAAAGGACCGAACACCTCTTGATGTAATTTTGTGTTTTTTAAGAAATTGGTCCCGTTAACGGTTAATACGCGCTGCTGTGCCATATTTGGTGCTACCACCGTAGTATAGTCAGCCACCATATCTACTGTAGCTTGGGCCGAAAGCTCTTTTTTACCTTTCTCGTAGTTACTATGAATATTAGGGTGTAGCATACATATAGGTTCCAATTTACCAATTTCGGCACCTAGAGTTGCAATAAATCCGTCTAAAGAAGTACTCTTTATTCCTAATATAAGTCCTGGGTTTGTGCAAAACTGACCAGCGCCCAACATAATAGAACCTGCGTACTGCTTTGCCCATTCATCTCCCTTCTCTGTTAGGGCAGAAGGTAAAACAACGATAGGATTAACACTACCCATTTCTGCAAACACAGGTATGGGTTCATCTCTTTCGTTTGCTAAGCGGTACAGTGCTGTTCCTCCTTTAATACTACCTGTAAATCCGACCCCTTTAACAGCAGGGTGCATCACTAACTGCTGACCCACTTCTATACCGCTACTATTTAAATTAGAAAAAACACCGTTGGGCATTCCTGTTTTTACGGCTGCCTTAATAATAGCAGATGCTACAAGCTCACCGGTACCGGCGTGCATGGGGTGACTTTTTACGATTACAGGGCAACCTGCCGCCAAGGCACTAGCAGTATCCCCACCGGCCGTTGAAAAGGCCAATGGAAAGTTACTGGACCCAAAAACTACAATGGGGCCAACAGGACATAACATTTTACGAAGATCAACTTTTGGCATCGGCTGACGATCTGGTTGTGCGGGATCAATGCTTGCTTCTACCCAAGAACCTTCTTCCAATAAAGCAGCAAAGGCTCTTAATTGCCCCATTGTCCTACCTCTTTCGCCCATAGCGCGACCCTCTGGCAAACCAGATTCCTGTGTGTACACCTGTATCAGTTCATCTCCTAAATTTTCGATTTCCGCTGCAATAGCACGTAGAAATTCGGCTTTACGTTTCCCGGAAAATTCACGGTATACTGCAAAGGCGTCTTTTGCCAAGGTAGCCGATAATTGGATTTCCGCTGAATTTGCTTCTTGGAACGTCCACTCGGTAGGGAGATTTAGTTTAGGATTAAACGTTTTGAATTGCTTATCTCCTTTTTTTGAGAGTTCCGATCCTATGTAATTAGCTCCTGATATCATGTTTGTCTTTTTTTTTATTTCAATTAAAAATCCCTAACCAGTGGATATAGATTTTACTACATCCGATGGCATTACCATTATTTAATTAAATGCCCATTTTGGGCTTTCGAATTATAACCAAAAATAAGAAACAACTGACTAAATCGAATAGCGCAGTTGTTTCTTATTTATTTACTTTATTTAAGTGTATGTGTTTGCGCCATACTATACCATGCTCAGTTCTTTATAAGCAGGTAACTTAGGCCTATGTGCTAAACCATGACTAATAACTTTCGCTACTCTTTCGCGCTCCGCACCTACCAAAGGCAACCTCGGTGCTCTAACGCGTTCGGTTCCAATTCCTGTAGCTACCTCAGCCATTTTAATATTCTGTACTAATTGTGGATTAATATCTAATTCCAATATCGGTAGGAACCATCTATAAATTTCCAAAGCTTCATTTATTCTACCTGCTTTTGTCAATTCATAAACAGCACAAGTCTCCGCTGGGAAAGCACATACCAAACCAGCAACCCAACCATCGGCGCCCATTAGGATACTTTCCATACCCAAGGTATCAACACCAGTAAGTACTTTTAATCGATTTCCAAAACGTGCTTTGATTCTAGTAACGTTGGAGATATCCCTTGTGGACTCCTTTACAGCTTCTATATTTTTACATTCCAGCATCTCTTCAAACATATCTAAAGTAACCTCAATTCCATAATCCACGGGATTATTATAAATCATTATAGGTAAATCAGTACTGTTCGCTATCGCTTTAAAATAAGTAATGGTTTCGTAGTCATTGGCTTTATATCGCATTGGAGGCAATATCATTAGACCTCTGGCCCCACACTCTTTGGCAACACGAGCTGCTTCAATTGCTCCTTTGGTTGTTTGCTCTGCTATATTAATAATAACAGGAACAGCGCCATCAACCAGTTGCACGGTTTCTTTGATTAGCTGCTTTTTCTCTTCGCCAGTTAAGGTACTAGCCTCGCCTAATGTACCCCCAAGAATAATACCTGAAACTCCCGCATCTAGTTGTGCTTTTATATTTACTTCGAACATTTCCATGTCCAAGGTATCGTCTTCCTTAAATTTTGTTGTTACCGCTGGCATCACGCCTTTCCACTGAATACTCATACTTACTGTTTTAGGTTTATACAAAGATAGAGCAGGATAAAAAGGACTGTATTCATCAATTTTAACCAAAACTTAGACTATATTATCCTATTTTTAATAATTTAGCGTATTGAAAGGTAAATTATACACATTTTGAAGATATACCCATTTCAAATACCCAAACCCATAGCGGGAGCATTGATTGTTCAAGTAGACAAGGAACTCGTATTTTTTGACAAGCTACATCAACATGAAGAAATACAGATAAGCTTGTTGGTCAAAGGACAGGGGAAACTTATTATAGGGGATAGCATACATTCCTATTCAGCAGGGGATTTAATAGTCATTGATGGAAAAATACCGCATCTTTTTCAAAGCATAAGCGGCGACGAAGTATCGCACATGATTTCACTGTTCTTTACGCCAAATAGCTTTGGGTCGGAATTTTTTACTATTCCAGATTTGGAACAAACTGCATCGTTTTTTAATAAACCGAATACGGGATACAAAATTTCGGATAAAAACCTTGCGGCGCGACAAATTATGGAAGCCCTTCCTTTCGTGGATAAATTTTCCCGGTTTATTTCATTCCTAGAATTACTCAAAAGCATTACTGAAGATGAAATTACGATGTTAACCGGTTTTGTGCACCCAAAAGCACTTAGTGCAAATGAAGGGAAACGATTACAAGAGGTACTGGATTACGTTATGCATAACTTTGAGCGGGACATAAAATTAATAACCGTTGCCAACCTAGCATTCATGACGCCGAATGCCTTTTGTAGGTTCTTTAAGCAACGTACGAACAAGACATTCTTTCAATTTTTAATTGAATTACGAATAGAACATGCTTGTCAGTTGCTAGTATCCAACAAAGATTTAAGCATCTTAGAAATAGCCGAAAAATCAGGTTTTGGCTCTATTTCAAATTTTAATCGAAAATTCAAACAGATTAAAAAAGTAACCCCAACAGCTTATTTACAAAATGTAGAATAACAAGTAATACGATTATAACCATACAAAGATCAGCAAGCGTATTTTAGAAATGATTTATACCCTGACCATATATTTTGAAAATTTACTTTGAATTAAACCATAGCTTTATATCTTTACCGGCTGTAACGTATTTTAGCCCACGTGGTGAAATTGGTAGACACGCTACCTTGAGGGGGTAGTGTTCGCAAGGATGTGCTAGTTCGAATCTAGTCGTGGGCACATAGAGCCGGGTAAAAGCCCGGCTTTTTTTGTAAAAGATTAAAATTTTAACGTGGCTTTTTGAACGTGTTATTCTTTTAATTGTAAATTTGTTTAACACTTTGGATAAAAAAATGAACAATGTAAAGAAGAATTTCAGTATCAGAGATTTAGAAAATCTTTCTGGAATAAAAGCGCATACCATAAGGATTTGGGAAAAAAGATACAATCTATTAACACCGGAACGGACAGACACCAATATTAGAACTTATAATTTGGCAAGTCTACAAAAGCTTCTGAACATTACGCTTTTATACCACAACGGTCATAAGATTTCTAAAATCGCTAAAATACCAGAGGATGAAATTCCTTTAGTAGTCCGTGAAATTGTTGCTAAGAAGAACGTTAAGAATCATGCCATTAATGCCTTTAAACTGGCTATGATGAATTTTGACCAAACTATTTTCTTCAATACCTACAACAGTCTTATTAATGAAAAATCGTTCAGGGAGGTTTTCAGAGAAACATTTATTCCTTTACTAAACGAACTAGGCTTATTATGGCAAACTGATACTATTAGTCCAGCGCATGAGCATTTTATTACTAGTCTTATAAAACAAAAAATCCTCATAAATACGGAGAAACTTCAACATTTGAAGCCTACAAAAACAGATAAAATTTTTGTACCCTATTTACCTGAAAACGAAATTCACGAGATAGGACTCCTGTATCTCAACTATGAAATTATCCTTAGAGGATATAAAAGCATATATCTTGGCCAGACCATACCTATGGAAAACCTAATAGATGTCATGAATTATTTTGACAATATTTATTTTCTATCCTATTTTACAGTGGTTCCAGAAAAAGACAGGATAGAAAAATATATAGCTGATTTTGAAAACTTAGTCGCCGATTATGACAATCCCAATCTTTGGATTTTAGGAAAACAAGTGCAGCATTTGGATGAAACCAAACTTCCAAATTTCGTAAGAACTTTCCAATCCATAGAGAGCATTGTTAGTCGTCTATAACCGTTAAAAAATCTACCGCAATTAGTTATGGGTAAAAAAGTCATTGTTATAGGTTCTGGATTCTCATCCTTATCAGCTGCCTGCTATCTCGCAAAAGATGGTTATGATGTATCTATTTACGAGAAAAATAGTGCTGTTGGTGGCAGAGCCTCTAAATTCACTAAACAAGGTTTTACATTTGACATGGGACCAAGTTGGTACTGGATGCCTGATATTTTTGATAAATTTTTTGCAGATTTTGGACGAAAGACCTCAGAATTCTACCTGCTAGACAAACTGAGTCCCGCTTATAAAATTTTCTTTTCCGATGACATCATTACCATTGGCGATAGCATGGATAAAATTTGTGAGGAGTTTGAAAGGATAGAAAAGGGCAGTTCCAAAGAACTTAGAAAGTTTATCGCGAGCGCACAGGAAAATTATGATATTGCCATCAACAAAGTGGTTCTTAGACCCGGTCTTTCGCCTTTAGAATTGGTTACAAAAGAGACTATTCTAAAAGTGGACCAATTCTTTAAAACCATAAGTTCGGAAGTTCGGAAAAAATTTAAAAACCCCAAACTGATTTCCACCTTAGAATTCCCAGTCTTATTTCTTGGAGCCAAACCTAGTAAAACACCCTCTTTTTATAGCTTTATGAATTTTGCGGATTTTGGGCTAGGCACGTGGCACCCAAGAGGCGGCATGTATGAAATCATTAAAGGTATGGAGCGTTTAGCCAAAGAACTTGGTGTTCAAGTATATACCGGAAAGTCTGTAGAGAAAATAAACGTAGAACACGGTAAAACCATAGGTATTGTTATAAACGGTTCAGAAATAAAATCTGACATTGTGCTTAGTGGTGCCGACTACCATCATTCTGAAACCTTACTGGATAAAAAGCATCGGCAGTATTCCGAAGCGTATTGGGACAAGAAAACCTTTGCTCCCTCCTCCCTTTTATTCTATATAGGTTTTGATAAAAAACTTCAGAACATAGAACACCACAACTTATTTTTTGATACAGATTTTGAATTACATGCACAAGAAATCTATGATCAACCAAAATGGCCGACTGATCCTATGTTTTACGCAAACTTTCCATCGGTAACGGATAGTTCCATGGCTCCTGAAAATTGTGAAGCTGGTTTTTTCCTTGTGCCCATAGCTCCAGATTTAGAAGATACAGCACAATTAAGAGAACAATATTTAGAAATAATTCTGAATAGATTTGAAGCGAGAACTGGTCAAAAAATTAAAAATAATATTATATTCAAGGAATCTTTCTGTGTAAATGATTTTATAGATCGATACAACTCTTACAAAGGAAATGCCTATGGAATGGCGAATACCCTTTCCCAAACAGCTTTCCTTAGGCCAAATTTAAAAAGTAAAAAAGTAAAAAATCTTTTTTTTACAGGTCAACTTACTGTTCCTGGTCCAGGAGTTCCCCCTTCTTTAATTTCAGGAAAGTTGGTATCAGAATTAATTGCAAACAATAATTAGTCCTCCAAAATGAAAGCTACTTTTGACACGGTATCCCACCAATGCAGCAAACTCGTAACAGAGAATTACAGCACTTCTTTCGCGTTGGCGACAAAAATGCTAGCTACCTCTATTAGAAGTGATATTTATAATATTTATGGTTTTGTCCGTTTTGCAGATGAAATAGTAGACACGTTCCACGATTACGACAAAACAGCGCTATTTAATAAGTTTGAGCAAGAATTAGAGGCTTCCATAACCGATAAGATTAGTTTAAATCCAATTCTAAATTCTTTTCAACATACGTTTCACACGTACAATATTCCAATGCACTTGGTTAGCTCGTTTATGAAAAGTATGCGAATGGACCTGACCAAAAGCACATACAAGACAGACGAGGAATACAAAGAATATATCTACGGTTCTGCAGATGTTGTTGGATTAATGTGTTTAAAAGTATTTGTAAAAGGGGATAACGAAGCTTATGAGCGGCTTAAAGATTCCGCAATGGCCCTTGGGTCCGCATTCCAGAAAGTAAATTTCCTGAGAGATGTAAAAGCTGATTTTGAAGACCTAAACCGATCTTATTTCCCTAACACCAACCTAACAGAACTGGATGAGGAATCTAAGAAACGAATCGTGGATGAAATTAAGGCCGATTTTCAACTAGGCTATGAAGGTATTATGGCGTTACCAGCCGAGGCTAAATTTGGTGTCTACACAGCTTATAAATATTATTACAAACTACTACAAAAATTACAAAAGACTCCATCTTTGGATATCAAAAACGCGCGAATCAGAGTTCCTAACTACCAGAAATTCGGACTTTTGGCGCGGTCGTATGTTAAATATAAAATGAATTTGGTTTAGATGAAAATAGCACTTTGGATCTTAATTTTTATAGGAACTTTTTCCTTTATGGAATTTATGGCTTGGTTTACACATAAATACGTGATGCACGGGTTTTTATGGTTTTTACATAAAGACCACCATAATAAGAAACACGACTCGTGGTTTGAGCGTAACGATACGTTTTTTATTTTCTACGCTATAGTAAGCATGTCGCTTTTCTACCTTGGTAACAGTGGTTTCTGGTATGGCTATCCGCTTGGATTTGGAATTCTAGCCTATGGTATCGCTTATTTCTTGGTTCATGACATCTTTATCCATCAGCGGTTCAAACTATTCCGAAACGCCAGTCATTGGTATGCGAAAGGTGTAAGAAGAGCACATAAAATGCACCACAAACACTTAGGCAAAGGTCAAGGTGAATGCTTTGGGATGCTTTTTGTGCCCTTCAAGTATTTTAAAAAATAGCTATGCCAAAAGCATTGGTCATAGGGGCCGGCATTGGTGGTATTGCTTCTGCATTACGCTTGCGCAAAAAAGGATATGAGGTAACCGTTGTTGAGGCTAATTCCTATGCTGGTGGTAAGTTGCATGCGATTGATAAAGATGGTTACCGTTTCGACCTTGGCCCTTCTCTTTTCACCATGCCTCATTTAGTCACGGAACTTTTTGAACTGTTCCAGAAGAATCCTAAACATTATTTTAACTACAAACGAAAGAGTACCATTTGCAATTACTTTTGGGAAGATGGCCATACGTTTAACGTAACGTCCGATTTGGATGTATTTATAAAACAAGCTTCAGAAAGTTTTAACGAACCAACAGAAAATATAACAAAATACCTCGAATCAAATAAGAAAAAGTACGACCTAACCGCTTCGCTTTTTCTAGAAAAATCCTTACACAAAGCAGGTACTTATCTATCCAAACAAACTCTTAATTCCATCCTAAACGTTGCTAGTCTAGATATTAGCACTTCTTTAAATAGCACCAACGAAGCATATTTTAATAGCCATAAATTGATACAGCTATTTAATAGATATGCAACATACAATGGTTCATCTCCATACAAAACACCAGGTATAATGTCCATGATACCTCATTTGGAAATGCATTACGGTACATTTTTTCCTGAAGGAGGAATGCATCAAATTAGTCAAAGTCTCTACCAACTTGCAAAAGACGAAAATGTTATTTTTAGATTTAACGAAACTGTAAACCACATCCATGTTCAAAATAAAAAAGCCACTGGTGCCACTTCGTCCAAGACAGAATATAAAGCAGATGTGGTGGTTACTAATATGGATGTTTATCCAACCTATAAAAAACTACTAAAGGACCAACCAGAACCGAAAAACACCTTGAAACAAGAACGGTCTAGTTCCGCTCTTATATTTTACTGGGGTATTAATACGGTGTTTGGCAACTTGGATCTACACAATATTCTTTTTACTGATTCATACACAGAAGAATTTAGGCATATTTTTGACAAAAAGACCTTATACAAGGACCCAACTGTTTATATCAATATTACTTCCAAGGAAAGCCAAACTGATGCTCCTGAAGGACATGAGAATTGGTTTGTAATGATCAATGCTCCGGGAAATCATGGGCAAGATTGGGAAGCACTGAAAAAAGAAGCGAAGAAGAACATCATATCTAAAATTAATAGGGTTTTAAAGACCGATATAGAAAAACATATTACCACGGAGCATATTCTGGACCCGGAAGGTATAGAAAATGCCACAAGCTCTTATCGCGGAGCCTTGTATGGTGCTGCAAGTAATAACAAGTTTGCAGCTTTTCTAAGGCATCCAAATTTCTCTAGACGTATTAAAAACCTTTATTTTTGCGGTGGTTCCGTGCACCCTGGTGGTGGAATACCACTTTGTCTTTTGTCTGCCAAGATAATTGAAGATTTAGCCCCAAATAGCAAGAGCCATGCTTAAAACCCTAAAGGAACATCAGCTTGGTTTCGCTATAGGTTTGCTATGGTTGTTCCATATTTCGGCGATAATAGGAATCGCGATAGGCGAGATAGATTGGTTTGTTGAAAAAACCCCCCTAAACCTTAGCCTATCACTCCTTATATTTTTGATTTTCTATCCTATTAATAATCTTAAAAAAATTAGTGTATTTATCATTTTCTCAGCTGGTGGTATGTTTGCGGAATGGCTTGGAGTAACCCATCAAATTCTATTTGGTGAATACGCATATGGTAAGAATTTTGGCCCAAAATTGGACGGCGTACCCTACTTAATAGGAGCATATTGGGCTATCCTTACTTTTATTACCTCCAGTATTCTTGATTATACAAAGTGGCACATTGCCATTAAGATACTTGGGGCGGCGTCACTTATGGTATTGCTTGATTTTTTAATGGAACATGTAGCACCCTTGTTCGATTATTGGACGTTTGTAGGAGGAGTTCCCACTATAGAAAACTACATTACATGGTTTGCTTTAGGGATAGGGTTTCAAATTATAGTGAAACTATTCAAAATAAGTGGTCAAAAACTATTATCCATCAACCTCTATTCAGCGCAGTTTTTATTTTTCCTTTTCCTTTACTTTTTTATTCCTTAAAAAGGCAGGGAATCTATACCTTCCCATGTCCCATTAGACCTATAAGGCTCAAATCTTGAAAACAACTCCTCGCTATACCAGTCCAAAGCTTTGGTCGTGGCTATAGCCTTAACATGTTCCCTACTCTTGTAAGCAAAATCCATTAGTGACTCCTTGTCCTTCCATAAACTAAATGTCGCCATTTGTACAAATGGAACTTCGCCTATTCCTTTAGTGTATACTAAACCCTTATTGTCTTTTAAAGGAGCTTGCGAAGCTGGTACATGCTTCCAAAATGTAAACAGCATTTTAGGTTTGATTGTAGCTCTGGTAATGACGGCTATATATGGATTATCAATATTGATTTCGCTGCTCGGAACAAAAGGGTTTACCCCTGCCCAGGTTCCTTTAGCCTTAATATTTCTTAAATAAAGCGTGAAACGTTGTTCTGTTTTATCCGTATACCTTTTAAAAAGTTCTGATGTATCAAAAAAAAGGTCAGCTGCTTGTTCGCTTTCCCAAACCTGAAGCAATGCATATACAGACCAATCTGCAAAAGGATTAAAGCCATCCTTGCCACTACCCATTAGTTTATAATGCAACAAACCTTCTTGTTTTACCAAAGGTTTATGGGCAAATTGCATCATCCCAAATGCCCACAACTTAGCCGGCAACGTACTATATTTAAAAAAGGTAAGGGTAGTAATCTGACTCATTACACACTATTCCGAAATCAATTTAATAAGAAGTTCATCTACCGTATCATTGCGCCAATCTGAAATTGCATTTTGATGTACTGCAATTTGCCCATTTTTATCAAAGACATAGGATCCCGGGGGTTGTAACAAAGTAACTGGACTAGGCTCCCCTACAATTTGATAGGTAACGGGAAATGTGTAACCGTTTTTCTCCATAAACAACTCTACAGGAGCGCGTTCTTCATTAGTAATGACATAAAATTCAACATCGCCCTTATAGGTGTCATAAAGCGATTGAACATCTTTTAACTGCGCTTGAGAAGGCAGATGCCACGATGCCCAAAATGTAATAAAGACCACTTTTCCTTTAGCCTTTTCAAAATTGAATAAATTCCATTCAGCATCCTTTAACCGCCAATCATAACTAGAAACATTGGCTCTGTTTTCTGAAGCTATAACCGTAGGCGAAGTAGAAAACCAACGATTTAGCATTAGCTTACTAAAATCCCCTAAAGGAGTAACCCAAAATGAAAGTACAATAGCGATTACGACCAGTGTATAAACTGTTTGTTTCTTCATTTAAATTAGGTAGGATTCAAAACTAAAAAACTCCCGAGGATAATCGGGAGTTTTAAGAAACTATTTCAAGTTATTATACTGCATTTTCTCGTTTAATCACATTCAAGGCAGAACCTTCCCTGTACCATCCGATCTGTGCGTCGTTATATGTGTGATTTGCTTTTATTGTGTCTTTAGAACCATCTGCATGAACCACTTCAATAGTTAGTGGTTTGTCCGGTGCAAAATCTGCAATATCAACAAAACTAAACGTATCATCTTCTTGAATAAGATTATAATCGTTCTCATTCGCAAAAGTAAGACCTAGCATTCCCTGTTTTTTCAAATTAGTCTCATGAATACGGGCAAAAGATTTCACTAAAACTGCTGCTACTCCTAAATGCCTTGGCTGCATTGCTGCATGCTCCCGTGAGGAGCCTTCCCCATAATTATGATCACCAATAACAATAGACATAATTCCAGCTGCTTTGTACGCTCTTTGTGTGTCTGGCACACCACCGTACTCTCCAGTCAACTGATTCTTTACAAAATTGGTTTTTTTATTAAACGCATTCACCGCACCTATAAGCGTATTATTCGCGATATTATCCAAATGCCCTCTAAACCTCAACCATGGCCCTGCCATTGAAATATGATCTGTAGTACATTTTCCAAAGGGTTTAATTAATAATTTAATACCCTGTAATTGTTCATCCTTGATTGGCGTAAAAGGTTCTAGCAATTGTAATCTTTCTGAATCTCCTGCTACGACAACCTGCACCTCAGAACCATCAGCTTGCGGGGCAAGAAAACCTGCATCTTCTACTTCAAAACCTTTTGGTGGAAGCTCCCATCCTGTTGGTTCATCAAATCTAACCTCTTGTCCATTTTCATTAATTAGGGTATCCGTAATCGGATTAAAATCTAAACGACCCGCTATGGCTATGGCGGCAGTTATCTCTGGTGATGCCACAAAGGCATGGGTGTTAGGATTACCATCTGCACGTTTGGCGAAGTTTCTATTAAACGAATGCACTATACTATTTTTTGGAGCATTCTTGGGGTCACTGTAACGCGCCCATTGCCCTATACAAGGTCCACAAGCATTGGTAAATATCTTAGCATCAAGTTTTTCAAAAACATTAAGTATACCATCTCTTTCCGCAGTGAAACGAACTTGCTCCGAACCTGGATTGATTCCCAATTCTGCCTTCATTTTCAAACCTTTGTCCAAGGCTTGTTGTGCAATGGAAGATGCCCGCGACAAATCTTCGTAAGAAGAATTAGTACACGAACCAATAAGTCCCCATTCAACTTGTATTGGCCAATCGTTCTTTGTTGCCTTTTCGGTCATATCGCCACCAACTGGAGTAGATAAATCCGGGGTAAAAGGTCCGTTCAATAATGGACCTAACTTGGAAAGGTCAATATCTATAACTTGATCAAAATAATTTTCTGGATTTTCATAGACATCCGCATCTGCAGTTAAATGTTCTTTAACTTTATTTGCTGCATCGGCAACATCAGATCTGTCTGTAGCACGTAAATATCTTTCCATGGATTCATCATATCCAAAAGTAGAGGTTGTTGCCCCTATCTCTGCACCCATATTACAGATTGTTCCTTTACCTGTACAAGATAATGAAATGGCACCAGGTCCAAAATATTCAACGATAGCTCCCGTACCTCCTTTAACGGTGAGTATCTCTGCTACTTTTAAAATAACATCCTTTGGAGCCGTCCAACCAGAAATAGTTCCTGTCAACCTAACACCAATTAACTTCGGGAATTTTAATTCCCACGCCATCCCAGCCATAACATCAACAGCATCTGCACCACCAACACCAATGGCTACCATTCCTAAACCACCGGCATTAACCGTATGAGAATCGGTGCCAATCATCATGCCACCAGGGAATGAATAGTTTTCCAAAACAACTTGGTGTATTATTCCTGCGCCTGGCTTCCAAAACCCAATTCCGTATTTATTGGATACGGATTCTAGAAAATTAAATACTTCAGCGCTAGTCGAATTTGCAAATTTTAAATCTTCAGTAGCTCCATTTTTTGCTTGAATCAAGTGATCACAATGCACTGTTGTAGGCACAGCAACCTTCTTCTTTCCTGCTTGCATAAACTGCAACAGAGCCATCTGGGCAGTTGCATCCTGTAAAGCAATACGATCAGGAGCAAAATCTACATAGTCCTTTCCTCTTGAAAAGGCCTTGGTTGGTTCACCTTCCCATAAATGGGAATATAGTATTTTCTCCGAAAGGGTAAGTGGTTTGCCTAGAATCTCCCGAGCTTTATCCACTCGTTCAGCCATATTGGCGTATACCCCTTTAATCATATCGATATCGAATGCCATTCTTGTATGTTTTTAAGTTAAATCAATTTAGTAAAATTAAGAAAATAAGAGGCAGAATTAAAATTTAAAACGAAAGGATTCAGTGATTTTAGTGGAATGGAAGATTTTGATGGCAACTATGTCTTAAACCGTAAAAGGAAAGATGCAATATTTAATAAAAATGCAAAAAATTAGCAAAAAAATTAACTATAATAACCTATCTATAATATCCTCTTCGGATATTCCTTCAGCTTCTGCTTTGTAGTTTTTGATAATTCGATGCTTTAGTATTCCTTTTACCACAACATGCACATCTTCAATATCAGGAGAATACTTACCATTTATAGCAGCATTAGCCTTAGCACCTAAAATTAAATTCTGTGATGCTCTAGGACCTGCTCCCCAATCCAAATATTGCTTTACAAAATCCGAAGCAGTATCTAAATTTGGCCTGGTACTATTTACCAACTTTACAGCATATTCTACCACATTATCCGCAACCGGAATACGCCTAATCAATTCTTGTATGGCAATAATTTCGTTGGCGCTAAACTGTGGTTCTATAGAAACATTGTTCGTAGATGTGGTGTTCTTTACGACTTGAATCTCCTCGGCTATAGAAGGGTATCGTAACTCAATAGCAAACATAAAACGATCTAATTGTGCCTCTGGCAACGGATAAGTACCCTCCTGCTCTATCGGATTTTGAGTAGCTAGCACAAAATAAGGTAATTCTAATTTATGCTGATGGCCCGCAATGGTAACGGCCCTTTCCTGCATAGCTTCCAAAAGTGCAGCTTGTGTTTTTGGCGGGGTTCTATTAATTTCGTCTGCTAAAATAATATTAGAAAAAATAGGCCCTTTAATGAACTTAAAGTTCCTATTCTGATCCAGTACTTCACTTCCAAGAATATCACTAGGCATTAAATCAGGCGTAAATTGTATACGCTTAAAATCTAACCCCAAAGCTTGTGCAATGGTGTTGACCATTAGCGTTTTTGCTAGACCCGGAACCCCAATTAACAAGGAGTGGCCACCTGTATAAATCGATAATAAAATTTGCTCTATAACCTCGTCCTGACCAACGATGATTTTAGCTATTTCTTTTTTGAGAACAGCATGTTTTTCTACCAGATTCTGGATAGCAGTAACGTCCGACATAGATTATTCCTTTACCCAATTATTAGCAAAATCGCAATCCTTATTTACTTCGCTAACACTGATATAACTGTCTTCTATATGCTCTTTCATCCACATCTTAATAACATTAAACTGTTTCTCGGTCAAAGCCAGCTCCTGTATTTTGGTATAATCTTGAGCAAAATCTGCCTTATGCTCATCGTACCTATTACTTACCTTTATAATTTTATATTTTGATGGCCCACCACGTGGATCTTCCTGTAAAATAGGATAGGAAACTTCATCATCCTTAAGGTTTCTAACTTGATTATATAATGAGGGGTCCATTTTTGTGAGTTCGAAACGGGAACTATAATCCTGTGGATTACGCAAAAGACCTCCATCGAATTTTGTTTCTTTTTCATCAGAAAAATTAAGCGCTGCCTCTGCGAAGGTAAATTCCCCAGCAATAATTTTCTTTCTAATACTATCTAGCTCTGTAATTGCTTCCTGAGCGGCTTGGTCAGAGATTTCTGGTTGAATTAATATATGACGTATATCCAATTCTTGGCCTCGAATTTTCTCTACAAAAATAATATGATATCCAGATGGTGATTTAAAAGGGTCGGAAACTGCCCCTTCCCTAAGGCTAAAGGCAACATCCTTAAAGACCTTGTGAAATCCAGCTTCTTTGGTCATAGTATAAAAACCTCCCTTTGCTTTAGATCCAGGATCTTGCGAATACAGAATAGCCTTAACACTGAAACTGGAATCGTTATCCTCAACATCAGCTTTTATTTGATTTAGTTTATCAATAACCTTTTGGTTCGCTTCCTCAGAGGGGTCAGGAGCTTTCACAATTTGTGCAATTTCCAACTCAGCACCGAATATTGGCCGTTCGTTCTCGGGAATCTTATTGTAAAATTGACGAACTTCCTCTGGCGTAATCTCTATATCCTTAACGATTTCTTGCTGCATTTTTTCAGACAGCATTCTCAGTTTATTAATTTTATATAACTCCTCTCTAAAACTCTGCTCGTCCTGCTTATTGTAGTACTTCAGCACCTTTTCCATAGAGCCAATTTGCTGAACTAAAGATTGTAACTGGCCAGAACCAGTAGCATTCACTTGATCATCGGAGACCAAAATACTATCCTGAACAGCTTGGTGGGCGTACAAACGGTCCTCCATTAACTTTCCTAAAAGCCCGCAATGGGTTATGTCTTCAGTTGATGCACCTTGACTTTTTAAATCTATAAGTGTTTTGGCAATATCAGAATCTAATATCACATAGTCTCCTACTACGGAGGCGATACCGTCTAACTTTATCCTTTTAAAATTATTAGTGGTATCCTTCTGCTTTACAACAGAAGCCTCGGCAATACTTTCTTCTGGTTCTACTTGATTATCCGGCACATCTGGCACCGTTTGCTGCCCCATGGCAGTAGTAGCAAATATACCCAATGCTACTGTGCAAAATATCTTATTCATCTTTGGCATACACCTCAAATTCTTTATCTTTAATTGCTTCATCTATGATTTCTGTTTCCAGTTTACGCAGGTAGTTTATTTTTCTGCGATTCAATAAAACTTGCTTTATAGTAGGGGTTATAAATGAGAGCGGAGCTATTTCATTTAAGTCCTTTACCTCCACTATCTTGCCCAAATATACCCCGATTGAATCCTCCAATTCAAAAAATTGTGATTTTTTTAAGTACCTATCTTGATTTTCAAAGTTAATTGGCGGTATTTCCTCAGCAACCCTAGATGCCCTAACCCAAATAGAATCGTTAAAATTTAGCTTCAAGAACTGTACTCCAATAGAATCCAAATAACTAACATCTTCTTTGGTAAAACTTTTAAAACGTTTGGTCACCTCATCCTTGTTCAAGAAATTCTTTGGCAACGACACGAATCGTATTCTTAAAATACGCTCTTTTAGCTTAAAATTTTCCTTTTCCTCTTCATAGAAACGCATCAACTGTTCCTCGGAAATTAAAGAATCTGAACTTCTGGAAACTAAAGCTTCCTTATAAGCCCTTGTATAAAGATCGGTCTTATAATCGGCCACAAAAACATCAAACTCCTGTAACTTCTCTTCAGGTAGGTTAATCCTTGCTTTGGACAAAAGCAACTGCTTGGAAGCCCAAGAATTAATATAATTATTCATAAAAGAAACGCTGTCTGTATTAGACATTCCATCGGTAAGATAAGAAGCAACATCCTCCTTGTATAAATAACGCTCCCCTACCCTTGCCAAAGGTTCCTTGTCCTCATTCTTCTTAAAATAAGAATTACAGGAAACAAATAAGACAAAAAATAAAGTCCCTAAAGATATCCAAACACGAATAGGCCGACTTTTAAAAGTTTTTAAAGAGAACATCTGGCAAAAATAGCAATTACAGCATCCCTTGCAAACCTACATGCTTTTACTTAACACAAATTTAGGCAAAGAGGCTCCCTAAGCAATTACTTCAAAAATGAGATTTTTAGTCAAAAAGGAAAAATACCTTTAAAGAACATTGGTAAAGGAAACATGAACGCTACCGCTGGATTACGACCGAAAAGCTTAATTTTGAATTAAAACTATTATATTTTGGATAGAAAAATTAAACTTATCTGGGATTTTAGAGGTCCGGCAGCTCTTAAAACGGCAGAACATCATGAAAAACACTTAAAGGAATTCATAAGCTTGGAGCAACTAGCTTTGAACATTACAGGGTACCAAGAAATCAATGACATGCACAGTCTGGCGTTTATGGTTGTAAAAGACAAAGATATGATTACTGTTCGGGACACTTTAAAACCCCATCGTGGTGAATTGTATACTATCTCATCAAAATAATGATTTAATGCATATAAATTGAAAGTCTATAAATAAGACACTCAGTTTGAATTCAAAAAGTTAAGACAAATGAAAACACGCCTTATACCTTTTGTCCTCTTACTAGCCATATTCACGTCTTGTTCAAACCAAAAAAAGGGTTCGATTTTAGAACAAGCATTGGCATCCGAAAACCCAAAGATTAAAAACGTATTGGATAGTCTTAACCAATACGAAGTTCAAATTCGCTACACAAAAATTGATAGAAGTAATGATAGTATTTTTTTTACGGACTATGATTTTCAAGTATCAGATGAACAGTATTTTTACCCCGCCAGTACCGTAAAATTTCCTATTGCCGTTCTTGCCTTGGAACGCTTGAACGAGACCGATAGTCTAAACAGAAACACGACATATTATGTAGAGGGAGATTCTATAGAAAGTACATTTTCTCAAGACGTTTCCCAAGTATTTGCCGTTAGTGATAATTTGGCCAATAATCGTATGGTGGAATTCCTTGGGCAGGATGCCATCAATAAAAACTTAATAAAAAGAGAAATAAGCCCTGTGCGTATTTCCCACAGGTTAGGATATCATTCTGATGATTTGACTACCAAACCCCTAATCATATATTTAAACGATAGCACCATCGGTATTAGCACCCCTACAACCAATACTACCGCCAAGGAACTAACTATTAATAAAATAAAAAAGGGGATAGGATATTACGAAGATGACGTACTTATTAGTGAACCTTTTGATTTTAGCCTCAAAAACTACTACCCCATTAGTGCTCAGCACAACGTATTAAAAAGAGTTATTTTTCCTAATAAATACAAAATAGAGGAACGTTTTAACCTGTCTGAGGATCAGCATAAATTTCTACTGACCGCCATGCATACCCTTCCCAGAAATGCAGGATATAACCAGGTGAAATACTATGATGGATATGGTAAGTTTTTTTTGTACGGAGATACCAAAGAAGCTATACCTAAACATATAAAAATATACAATAAAGTAGGTTTTGCTTATGGCACATTAACAGATTGTGCCTATATAAAAGACACTGAAAATAACGTAGATTTTTTATTAACAGCGACCATTTTGGTTAATAAAGATCGTATTTTTAATGATGACATTTATGACTACGACACTATTGGCATTCCATTTCTAGCCGCTTTGGGACGAGAAATACATCAATTAGAAATCGAACGTAAAAAATAAGACCGTAAATTGGACAAAAACTATGTCTCAAGAAATTAAGCAAACTAGAATAAATAAATACCTCAGCGAAGTAGGCTATTGTTCACGTAGAGCAGCAGACAAGCTTATTGACCAAGGACGGATTACCATTAACGGGATAGTACCTGAGATGGGTACTAAGGTTGTTACGGGCGATGACGTCCGTGTAGATGGAGAACCAATTTCTAACCCTAAGGAAAAAGCAGTCTATTTGGCATTCAACAAACCCGTGGGAATTGTCTGCACAACAGATACTAAGGTAGAAAAGGATAATATTATAGAATATATAAATTATCCGAGTCGCATATTCCCAGTAGGAAGACTGGACAAGCCTAGCGAAGGATTGATTTTTTTGACCAATGATGGGGACATTGTAAACAAAATCCTTAGGGCAAGAAACAACCACGAAAAAGAATATTTGGTAACAGTAGACAAGCCCATACATCCAGATTTTTTAAGGAAAATGAGAAACGGTATTCCAATTTTGGATACGATTACCAAAAAATGCGAGGTTACTCAAATTAGTTCGTACCAGTTCCGTATAATTTTAACGCAAGGCCTTAACCGACAAATAAGGCGCATGTGCGAGTACCTAGAATTCAGAGTCAAAAAATTAAAGCGCATCAGAATCATGAACGTTAACTTAGATATACCCGTGGGGAAATGGAGGAATCTTACTACGGAGGAACTTGACCAAATTAACCATTTGGTTGGTAACTCATCAAAAACAGACCATTCGACAAACTAAAGCCTTCGCACTCTTTTAGGTATCCTAAATCAGAAGTTATTTGATAAACCCCTACATTAAGAGTATGCTTTTACCCTGTTACCGTTAGCACTAGGTGTATTAATTTCTATTATCGCCTTTACTATTTACCTATGAGCCAGGTTTTAATAGTAGGATCTCATTTCACAAAGCCTATAAAAGGTTTACCAGCTAAAACCCTACGAAATATCTAAAACAATCAAAAACCTCCTAAGGCTAAGACTATCATTAAAATAACGCCAAATGAATATAAGAATTAACATTAACCTCGTATAATTTAAGAGTTATAACTACACTATAAACCTTAAAATCATTAACTTAGAATGATAAAATTGCACCAAACATTATGACATACAATAGAACATCTTACCCAAAGAAATCCTTCATCATACCAATACTACTATTGTTTATTTTGACGGTTGCTTTAAATAGTCCCCTACTAGCCCAACAGGTTGATTTTAAGGAATATTCAGGAGAAGTACTAGATGGTAAAACTAAAAAGCCTCTAGTATTCGCAACACTTACTATGGAAGGCTCCAATGTGAGTACCATTAGCAATACCGAAGGGAAATTTTTAATAAAAGTTCCAAGTACTGTCAACGGAAAAAATATTATTATTTCATTTTTAGGATATAAAACACTCTCACTACCTACAGCGAAGCTTACACAGAAAAAGAACGAAATTCTCATGACTCAATCTGTGGTAAAACTTAGCGAAGTAAATTTAATCGTGCCAAATGATGCAGAAGCATTGGTTAGAGAAACCTTAAGAAGAAAAGGTGGAAATTACCTTAACGAGCCAACGGTTATGACCGCATTTTACAGGGAAACGATAAAGAAAAGAAACAAAAATGTTAGTCTCTCAGAAGCTGTAGTAAACATTTACAAGACACCTTATTCTTCTTACAAAAAGGACGAACTTAAACTCTACAAAGCCAGAAAGAGTACTGATTATAGTAAATTGGATACAGTTGCACTTAAGCTGCAAGGGGGACCTTTTAATACCTTGTTTATTGACATGGTTAAATATCCTGACTATATTTTTACAAATGAATCAATCAAGTACTATAACTTTTCGTTTGATGGCTCTACTCTGGTAAACGACAAGCTTATTTATGTTATAAAGTTTAGTCAAAAAGCGGAAATTGTAGACCCTCTTTTTAAAGGTAAACTCTACATAGATGCAGAAAATAAGATACTTACAAGTGCAATCTATTCCTTAAATATCACCAATAAAAAATTAGCAGCCCAAATGTTTGTTCGTAAAAAACCTAGAAATGCGAGTGTTTGGCCTACAGAAGTAGCATACAGAGTAGATTACAGGGAAAAAGATGGTAAATGGTATTACGGCTACAGCAATGTGCTCTTGGAATTTAAAATAGACTGGGAAAAAAAGTTATTCAACTCGATATATAGTATGAACTGTGAAATGGCAATAACCGATTGGGAGAAAAACCTCTCCAACCAAAAAATAGATTCAAAGGATCGAATGAGATCATCAATCATCTTAGGTGATGAAGCTATTGGTTTTGCGGACCCCAATTTCTGGGGAGAATATAATATTATTGAGCCGGAAAAGTCTATAGAATCTGCCATAAAGAAAATACAACGACAGTTGAAAAAATCTAAAGGGGCTAATAGTGGAACAAGCATTCCGTAACAGTAAACTAGTAGATAGTAAAATCCCGAATTTTCTTGCGAAAATCCGGGATTTTGTACTAAAAGGGGAACTTATAAATTTATTTTGGCATTACTACAGCATCAATAGCATGTATAACGCCGTTCGTAGCAGGAACATCTGCCAAAACTACAGTAGCCATATTTCCTTTTTCATCAGTTAATTTCACTTTTCCATCTACCAACGATAAAACGATATTGCCTCCCTGTACTGTAGCCACAGTAAAAGCACCATTGTTACCATTAATCGCCTCAATTACAGCAGCCGCTTCATACTTACCCGCTACTACATGATAGGTTAAAATACCGGTCAATGCAGCCTTACTTTCGGGCTTTAATAAACCAGCTACTGTCCCATCTGGCAAGGCTGCAAAAGCATCATTTACAGGCGCAAAAACCGTAAAAGGACCTTCGCTACTCAACGTTTCTACTAAATCAGCAGCCTTTACAGCAACTACTAAAGTTGTAAAGTTGTCATTACCTGCAGCAACGCCCACAATGTTTTGCGCTTGCACAAAAGTTCCAGCAATTAAAGCAGCTGAAACGAACATAATTTTCATAATTTTCATAATGTATTTTTTTAAATTTCGATAAAAGTACATGTTAATGAACTTTACATATCATAATATTTGTTTAATTTTTTATATAAAATGTTAAACAAATATTATTTTATATTTCTTGATTGTTTTAATTAAACAACAAAACCAGTATAAACTAAGCACCGAACAGTACTCTATTAAATATCCTAGGCAGGAACTAACATAAGAATGCTTAAGGCCCTTCATTTTACTAAAAAAATAAAAAGTGTCACTAAAGGTTTTTGTCAAAACCCCTAGTAGCTATTTAAACCAATGCTAAGGATAAGATGTTTATATCGGACCAAGCAAATTAGTCTTTGTACTAATTCATTAAATTCCATATCTTTAAAATCACTGCAGTGTTTGATGCCCATGGTTTGTCGCATATTGTGCAATGCGCCATAACCAAATATTGTAAGGCAATACCATTTTGAAACGAAACAAATGAAACAAAAAGTTGCCTTAGTCGCCATTCTTGGTTTTTTTATAGCTCTACTATTTGCGTTTACCTCAGGTTTTTTCGATCGTTCTGAAGATGCTTACACGAGTTTGAAACTTCCTGAAACCGTAGATTATAATTTTCATATCAAACCTGTACTTTCCGATAATTGCTATACCTGCCACGGACCAGATGCCAATAAAAGAAAAGGGGGACTACGATTGGATTTAGAGGAAACGGCTTTTGCTGAGTTGAAGGAGAGTCCAGGTGAGTACGCGTTCGTCTCCGGCAACTCTAAGAAAAGCAAAGCCTACTGGCACATCGTTACCGACGATCTGAAAGAAATCATGCCACCAGTCGATTCAAAACTGAGTCTAAATTCTTACGAGAAGCGATTGATTAAGAAGTGGATTGAACAAGGGGCGAAGTTCCAAAAGCATTGGGCTTATCTTTCTCCAAAGAAAAAGGAATTGCCGGAATCAAAATCTATCGACCCGATGGCGAACAATTGGTCTCAAAATGAAATCGATGCTTTTATTCTAGAAAAACTTGAAGAAAATAACATACAACCTTCTAAAAAAGCAACCAAAGAAACATTGATACGCAGGATTAGTCTTGATCTCACTGGACTTCCTCCTAACATCGAAGATACTAAAGCCTTGTTAGCGCTACCACCAGAAGAAATTATTCCCAATGCAATCGATAGATTTTTGTCTTCTCCGGCCTACGGTGAGCGTATGACGCAATCATGGCTTGATCTTGCACGTTATGCAGATTCACATGGCTATCAAGATGATAGTTACCGTACCATGTGGCCTTGGCGCGATTGGGTAATCCACGCCTTCAACAAAAATTTACCATACGACCAGTTTTTAACTTGGCAACTAGCAGGAGATTTGTTACCCAATGCTACAAAAGAACAGATTTTAGCAACTGGTTTTAATCGAAATCACCCCATAACACAAGAAGGAGGTGTAATCCAAGAGGAATATCGCACGAATTATGTGCTTGATAGAACCAATACTTTAGGCAAAGGAATTTTAGGACTCACCTTAGAGTGTGCCCGTTGTCACGACCATAAATATGATGCTATTTCACAAGCTAATTATTTCGAGTTCTTCGCATTTTTCAACCAAGTGAATGAAAAAGGGCTCCAAATGGATGCCGTACAGGCTAAAAACCAAAAGTTCTTTGCTGATCCACCGTTTTTAACCTTGACCTCCGAAGAAGTCGATGGCGTGCTCGATTTTGTGAATTTAGAAGAAGGCCAGGAAATAAATGTAATGGTCATGAACGATTCGGCACCCAAAACGACTTTCATACTGCATCGCGGGGAATACGATCAACTTACAGATTCCGTTGTTCCCAATACACCAGACGTAATTTATCCTTTTTCAGAAGACTTTGAGAGAAATCGATTGGGTTTAGCTAAATGGGTAGTAAGCAAAGATAATCCCTTAACTGCAAGGGTTTTTACCAACCGTATATGGGGAATGTTATTCGGTAGGGGCCTAGTAGAGACTGCCGAAGATTTTGGTGTTCAAGGAAGTTTGCCCTCACATCCAAAATTACTAGATTGGCTTGCGGCAGATTTTATGGAACACGATTGGGATATACACCATTTACTGCGAAAAATAATGCGTTCAGCAACCTATCAACAAAGATCACAAATGCGTCCCGATCTAAAAATAGCTGACCCAGAAAATAGGTTGTTGGCGCGTGCACCAAGGTTCAGAATGAGTGGTGAGATGATACGAGACTATATCCTTGCCACAAGTGGGCTTTTAAATACAGAGCTTGGCGGCCCAAGTGTAAAACCTTATCAACCGCCAGGGCTGTGGGAAGAAACGAATGCTGGGGAGAATAGGGGTGTTTTGACAAAATATGTACAAGACGGTGGCGACGACCTCTACCGTCGTTCTTTGTATACTTTTTGGAAACGCACGCTACCACCACCTTCAATGACTATTTTTGATGCGCCTACTAGAGATTTTTGCGAAGTACGCAGGCAAAAGACCAATACACCACTTCAAGCTTTAGCGCTTCAAAACGACATACAAGTATTGGAGGCTGCCCGCGTATTGGCTCAAAGAACCCTTCAAGAAAAAGGCAATGATGACCCCAATATAGTCGCGGACCTTTTTCAGCGTATTTTAGTGCGGTCGCCAAAAAAAGAAGAATTGTTGGCCCTTAACAACTACTACCATGACGCCATAAAGTTGTATGAGAACGATTTAGAAGATGCAAAAAAATTAACCTCGTTAGGCGAATACGAACAATTGGTCGCAGATCCCGCAAAGACAGCTGCACTTATGTTAACAACCCAAGTAATCTTTAATCTGGACGAAACCATAACCAAAGAATAAAACCATGGAAGAGGAAAATGACAAAACTGAAAATCCGTTAAAGTCCAACCGAAGGCACTTCTTTTCGCAACTAAGTGTGGGTATTGGTTCATTGGCTTTAGGATCCCTACTTATTCCTGATCTGTTCAAAGGTTCCGGTCCAAGCTTGGCCTCGAAGCAAGATTTGGGCGTTGCACATTTCGCACCCAAGGCCAAACGAATCATTTATTTGTTTCAGGCAGGGGCGCCCTCGCAGCTCGAAACCTTCGATTACAAGCCTATTTTGAGAAAACGTATGGGTGAAGATCTGCCTGAGTCCATTAGAAACGGACAACGATTAACAGGTATGACGGCCAACCAAGATAAGTTTCCACTAATGCCGCCTAAAATAGGATTTAAAAAACATGGGGAAAGCCAAACTTGGATTAGTGATTTCTTTCCACATATTGCCAAAATAGCCGATGAAATTACCGTGGTACGAAGTATGCATACCGAAGCAATAAACCATGATCCCGCGATTACCTTCTTTCAAACAGGAAGTCAGATTTCCGGTCGTCCTAGTATGGGTTCATGGCTTAGTTATGGGCTGGGTAGCGAAAATAAAAACCTGCCTTCTTTTGTTGTTTTAACCTCACGGGGAAAAGGTAATAGTCAAGGATTATACTCCAAGCTATGGTCAAGTGGGTTTTTAGATTCTAAGCATCAAGGCGTTTTATTACGGTCTGGAAAAGATCCAGTGCTTTACCTTAACGATCCAGATGGAATTTCAAGATCTGACAAAAGGCATTTGTTAGACCATGTGGCCTCCTTAAACAAAATGCATCATGTAGAAACTGGAGATGATGAAATCGAATCTCGTATCGCACAATATGAAATGGCCTACCGCATGCAAATGTCGGTGCCAGATGTTATGGATATTTCTAAAGAGCCACAATCAATTATCGACCTCTATGGCGAAGATTGCCAGGTGCCTGGTACATACGCAGCCAATGCCCTTCAGGCGCGCAGGCTTGCCGAAAACGGCGTACGTTTCATACAATTGTACCATCAAGGTTGGGATCAACATGGCAACCTACACAATGAAATGGCCGGGCAGGCCAAAGATGTAGATCAAGCTTCCGCAGCCTTAGTACTAGACCTGAAACAGCGGGGTATGCTAGAGGATACTTTAGTAGTTTGGGGTGGAGAATTCGGAAGAGGTAATTACGCCCAAGGAAAATTTGATACTGAAAATTATGGCCGCGATCACCACCCAAAAGCCTTTAGTATTTGGATGGCCGGAGGCGGAATAAAACCAGGACTCAACTACGGAAAAACCGATGAATTCGGATATAATGTAGTTGAAAATCCGGTACATGTGAATGATTTTCATGCCACGCTCATGCACCAAATGGGTCTTGATCATGAACAGCTCACCTATAAATATCAAGGGCGCCGCTTTCGCCTGACAGATGTGGCCGGCAATGTTATTAATGATCTTTTGGCTTAATTATGGTAAAAGCTTCTTATCATAGATGGGTAGACTATGCAGTTTTTGGACTATCGTTGTTTCTCGTTTTCTGTCTTTTGTTCGAGTCCTTTATTGAACTGCCTCGACTACTTGCTTGGGTAGGTCGGTGGCATCCTTTGGTGTTACATTTTCCCATTGTCCTATTATTGCTCGCTGCTTTTTTAGGATTAACTGGCAAAAAAGTACCAAAGCAACTATTGACAATCGCCGTATTACTTTCTTTATTGACTGCTATTTCAGGTTTTTTTCTGGGAAAGGAAATAGAAATAAAAGGGAATCTCTTATTTTGGCACCAATGGATGGGTGGAGTATTAGCACTCTTAGCGGCTGTTTGGTATGGCTTGGAAGGAAGTAAATTAGGTAAACCTATTTTTTCTAAAGTACTGCAAGTAGCGTTAATAGGTTTAATTTTCTTAACAGGGCACTATGGCGGAATGGTTACCCATGGAGAGGATTTCTTGGCACTTCCTAAGGAGAAGAGGGCAGATGAAATCCCTGAAAATCCTTTAGTGTATAATGATGTAGTAGGACGAATACTGGAAAATAAATGTATTTCCTGCCATAATCCCAATAAAACAAAAGGGGGATTGCTCATGACTTCACTTGACGCACTTCTGGCCGGTGGGGAAGTTGGAAATACGATATTACCTGGAAATACTGAAGAAAGCGAGCTTATCAGGCGGGTACATCTGCCAATGGAAGATGAAGAGCACATGCCCCCAGAAGGTAAGCAACCCTTAAATGAGCAGGAAATCGAAATCCTTGAAAGGTGGATCGCGCTCGGTGCATCCGATACGCTGCGCTTAGTACATCTATCGTCATCGGAACCTTTGAGAGGCCTAATTTCTGGCTTGATGCAGCCCAATCCAAAGGAAAAGTGGACCAAAATGCCTAAAGTGGCAGATAGTACATTGCAACGTCTGAATTCCGATTACGCAACCATAAAACGTATTGCAGGGGGAACCGATGCCCTAAGTATAAATGTGTATAAATCGCCAGTCTATACTGCGGAGCAAATAACAGGCTTAAAGTTTATTTCTGAGAATATCGTTCAATTGGATGTGAGCGGACTCCCCATAGGCAAAGACGAAATGAACTTCATTGCGTCATGTGTAAATTTGGAATGGTTAGAAATAGACCAAACATCCATAACGGATACAGAGATGGAAGCGTTAGGCCTATTGTCAAAACTAAGAACATTGAAGATATATAGTACCGCAATCAGTGATGGTAGCATTCCCATATTAAATCAAATGAGTGCGCTACAAGAAATTTTTCTTTGGAATACCCAAATTTCTGCCGATGGTATCAAAGCCTTGAAAGTAGCAAATCCTACTTTAAGAATTGAACAAGGTATAGCAGAAGAATTGCGAAATTCATTTGTGGTATCAGATTCTATCTCGGAAAAATGAGTTGGTTTTAAGTCGATTGATGTGCAAAGTGATATTTACATCACCACTGTTTTGATGTAGTTTTAGTTATAATTTTGAATCACAAAACCCACTATTTAAATTTATAACAAAACATACTGATAACTAGATTGTAAATTTTTAAGCGGAAGTTTGGAAAACTATAGCGTCCCTATGGCGGAATTAAATCTAATTTGCCACTTCACTAATAAATTTAAGACGATACAAACGTAATTCCTCATCTTCATAATCGCCGTCAAATTCCTGCATCGCCACCTCCAAATCATCGGTTTCGGCCTCCAGAAAATACTCGTGAATTTCTTCCTGTTGGTCTTCGTCTAACATCTCATCTATCCAATAGCCCAAATTAAGTTTAGTTCCACTAAAAACAATTTGTTCCATTTCTTTTAAAAGTTCATCAATCTCAATTCCTTTGGCAGATGCAATATCACTTAAGGGAAGTTTACGGTCTACATTTTGGATGATATATAATTTTAATGCCGACTTAGCCCCGGTACTTTTAACTACAAGATCATCGGGTCTTAGGATATCATTTTCCGTCACATAGTTTGTTATAAACTCTACAAAAGGCTTACCATATTTCTTTGCCTTTCCTTCGCCAACCCCATGCACATGGAGTAACTCCTCCATTGTAATAGGATATTTTAACGCCATATCCTGTAAGGAAGGGTCTTGAAAGACCACAAAAGGTGGAACTCCCATTCTATTGGCTTGTGCCTTTCGTAAATTCTTAAGCTGTTTTAACAGTTTTTCGTCCGCTACCCCACCCGTCTTAGCAGCGCCTACTATGGCATTATCATTTTCCGCATTGTACACATGGTCCTTGGTCATCATAAAGGAGCTTGGGTTAGTCATAAATTCCCTTCCCTCATCCGTTAAGTGCAGCACCCCGTACTGTTCTATTTCTTTTTTTAGTAATCCGGCAACGAGAACTTGGCGTATCAAAGCCATCCAATGACTCTTGTCCATATCCGAACCTATACCAAAAAAATCTTTTTCGTTGGTTTTGTGCGATGAGATAATCGCATTACTCTTTCCTCGTATGGCACAAACAACTTCCTTTGATTTAAACTTCTCGCTGGTACCTTTTACTACCCGTAGCAACTTAAGTACATCTTCGCCAGCTTCTTCTTTTTTCTTAGGATTTCGGGTATTATCATCCATATTGGCACCGTCGCCATTGACGTCATCAAAAGCTTCCCCGAAATAATGCAGCATAAATTTACGACGAGACATGGAGGTCTCCGCATAAGCAACTACTTCTTGCAATAGTGCATTTCCTATTTCCTGTTCCGCTACGGGCTTGCCAGACATGAACTTTTCTAGTTTTTCTATGTCCTTATATGAATAAAACGCCAAACAATGGCCTTCTCCACCATCCCTTCCGGCCCTGCCTGTTTCTTGATAATAGCTTTCTATACTTTTTGGAATATCATGATGAATCACAAAACGCACATCTGGTTTGTCAATTCCCATTCCGAACGCAATCGTGGCTACAACTACATCTACATCTTCCATCAAGAACATATCCTGATATTTAGACCGTGTTTTGGCATCGAAACCAGCGTGGTAAGGCACAGCACTAATGCCGTTTACTTGCAACACTTGCGCCAGTTCTTCTACTTTCTTTCGACTTAAACAGTAAATAATACCAGACTTCCCTTCATTCTGTTTTACAAACCTGATGATATCAGCATCAATATTTTCTGTTTTCGTCCTTACCTCATAAAATAAGTTGGGCCTGTTAAACGATGCTTTGAAAAGTACCGCATCGTTTATCCCAAGGTTTTTAACAATATCTTCTTGTACTTTTGGAGTGGCTGTAGCGGTTAGACCAATAATGGATATGTTATCCCCCAAACGACCTACGATAGATCTGAGGTTCCTATACTCTGGTCTAAAATCATGTCCCCATTCAGAAATACAATGTGCTTCGTCTACAGCAACAAAAGAAACCTCTACAGAACGTAAAAACTCAACGTTCTCCTCTTTAGTTAGGGATTCTGGCGCTACGTATAATAGCTTGGTAATACCGTCTGTAATATCTTGCTTAACTTGTTTGATTTCGGTCTTGTTCAAAGAAGAATTAAGTACATGAGCTATACCATGCTCAGAAGAAATACCACGAATAGCATCAACCTGATTTTTCATCAACGCAATTAACGGGGATACAACAATTGCAGTTCCCGGATTCATTAAGGCAGGCAACTGATAACAAAGCGACTTACCCCCACCTGTGGGCATAATCACAAAGCAGTTGTTATTTTTTAAAATTTGCTTAATAACCTCTTCTTGAAGTCCCTTGAACTGGGAAAAACCAAAGTATTTTTTTAGAGAGGCATGTAAATCTACCCCATCCAAATTTTTATCGTCTATCACGTTTTTCAATTTAGTGCAAAGAAATAATGCAAGTAAATTACTTGGTAGTTAAATTAAAATATACCAAACCAAATTATTATACGATACATATCCTATAACATTAAGTTTATGTAATTTTGTAATCTTAAAGATAACACAATCTTTTAGGAATACAATTCATAAAATTGAATAATACGTTGACATCTACGAGCACGATTATTGATTTAGCCAAAAAGACGATTGAGACGGAGCGTGATGCTATTGGACATCTTTCTAACCTTTTGGACGAGGACTTTGCAAAGACCGTGAACTGTATTATAGCTTCCAAGGGTCGTGTTGTAATCTCGGGAATTGGTAAAAGTGCCATCATCGCTTCAAAAATTGTTGCTACATTAAATTCAACAGGAACACCCGCTATTTTTATGCATGCTGCGGATGCCATTCATGGTGACTTAGGCACAGTGCAGGATAACGATGTAGTCATTTGCATTTCCAAAAGCGGGAGTACGCCAGAAATAAAAATGCTGGTTCCTCTTATTAAAAGGGGGAAAAATAAATTAATTGCAATGACCGGGAACACAGATTCCTTTTTAGCCAAACAAGCAGATTATACCCTTAACACATACGTGGAAAAGGAAGCCTGTCCTAACGGGTTGGCTCCGACTACGAGCACAACAGCACAACTGGTCATGGGCGATGCCATTGCTATTGTATTGCTGGAGTTGAAGGGATTTAGCAGTGCAGATTTTGCGAAGTTCCACCCTGGGGGAGCCTTAGGTAAAAAACTCTATTTACGAGTAGGGGATATTACAAAAAATAATCAAGTGCCAAAGGTGCAATTGGATACCGAAGTTAAGCAAGTCATCGTAGAGATTTCCAAGAAGATGTTGGGAGTTACCGCGGTGTTGAACAGGGATGAAGTGGTAGGCATTGTAACAGATGGAGATATTAGAAGAATGCTTAACATGCATGATAATATAAAAGGCTTAACAGCTGCCGATATCATGAGTTCTAATCCCAAGACCATTGAAATGGATGCACTTGCAGTCAAAGCTTTGGAGCTCATGCAACAAAAAGGAATATCCCAGTTATTGGCCATAGAAAACGGAAAATACAAAGGTGTTATTCATTTACACAATCTCATAAACGAAGGTATTTTATAATGGGCGAAAAAACTACCACGCCACCAAACGAGATGTCATTTTTAGACCATCTGGAAGAACTGAGGTGGCATTTAATACGATCAACATTAGCTATAGTTATCATTGGTAGCGTTGCTTTTTTGATGAAAGATTTCATTTTTGACACGGTCATTTTCGGTCCAAAGAAAATGGATTTCCCAACCTACAGGTTGTTTTGTGATATCGCCACTTTTTTAGGTTTCGACTCCGCTTTTTGTGCGGATAAACTACCTTTTACGATACAAAGTAGGTTAATGTCCGGTCAGTTTTCTGCACATATATGGACTTCAATTTGGGCAGGTTTCATCGTAGGATTTCCATATGTGTTATATGAAGTTTGGAAATTTATAAGCCCCGGCCTATATGAGAAAGAGCGTAATAACTCTAGAGGTTTTATACTCGTTGCTTCCTTCTTGTTTTTCTTGGGCGTACTTTTTGGTTATTATGTGGTAGCGCCATTATCTATTAATTTTTTGGGCACATACCAAGTAAGTTCTGAAGTCACCAACGAATTTGACCTAGCTTCCTACATATCCACGGTAAGGACATCTGTTATTGCATGTGGTATTTTGTTCGAATTACCCATTATCATTTATTTCCTTACCAAAGTTGGTTTAGTAACTCCGGAAATAATGAAAAAGTATCGAAAAATTGCACTGGTAATTGTTTTGATCCTATCCGCAGTAATCACACCGCCAGATGTAACAAGTCAGATTATTGTAGCCATTCCGGTTTTGATTCTATACCAGGTCAGTATTTATATTTCTAAACGGGTATTAAAAAACGAAGCAAAAAAAGCGCGCAAAGCAGAAAAAGCAAAAAAAGATGTCAAACCCAGTTGAGGAATTTAATGCCTACCGTTCAAAAATGAACGATAAGCTTTTATCGGAAAATAATAAAGTCATAAAGCGCATATTTAATTTGGATACCAATGCGTTTGCCCCAGGCGCTTTAGATGTGAAAACCAAAGAACTTCTTGGCTTGGTAGCATCAACTGTCTTACGATGTGATGACTGTGTAAAATACCATTTAGAAAGCTCCTTTAAATCTGGGGTTTCAAAAGAAGAAGTGATGGAAACACTTAGTATTGCTACCTTAGTTGGTGGCACTATCGTTATTCCTCATTTAAGAAAAGCTTATGAATACTGGGCCGTTTTAGAAAGCAACGAAGGTTAAATAAAGTATAAAACCTTTTCGTACAAACGAATAAGGTTTAGATTTGAAAAGATGAAGCTTAGAGCCGAAAACATAATGAAATCTTACCGAGGCCGAAGGGTGGTCAAAGGTATCTCGTTGGAAGTAAACCAAGGTGAAATCGTTGGGCTGCTAGGGCCCAACGGAGCTGGGAAAACGACATCATTCTACATGATAGTTGGTCTCATTAAACCTAATGGAGGAGCTATCTACTTAGACGACATGGAGATTACTAAATTCCCTATGTACAAAAGAGCCCAAAACGGTATTGGCTATTTAGCACAGGAAGCATCGGTATTTAGAAAATTGAGCATTGAAAAGAATATCCTTAGTGTACTACAATTGACCAAGCTCAGTAAAAAAGAGCAGCACATGAAGATGGAATCCCTTATAGAGGAATTCGGTCTTGGTCACATCAGAAAGAGTCGTGGCGACTTATTATCAGGAGGGGAACGCAGACGAACGGAAATAGCTCGTGCATTAGCAACCGATCCAAAATTTATTCTGTTAGACGAGCCCTTTGCTGGGGTTGACCCAGTAGCGGTAGAGGACATACAACGTATCGTTGCTCAATTAAAAGATAAGAATATAGGCATCTTAATTACGGATCATAACGTACAAGAAACATTAGCCATTACGGAACGTTCTTACTTAATGTTCGAAGGAGGTATCTTAAAATCTGGTATTCCAGAAGATTTGGCGGCTGATGAAATGGTACGTAAGGTGTATTTAGGCCAGAACTTTGAACTTCGTAAAAAGAAGCTAGATTTTTAATTTCTTCTCCTTATCCACATATGGCTATATGCCGCAAGTATTCCCGCCAACAAAGGCGATAAAATATACACTGTAAAGAAGCTATAGGCTACTTTAGGAAAAGCAGCATTTCCCCATCCAGCAAAATAAGCTACCATTCTCGGTCCAAAATCACGAGCAGGATTTAGTCCCGCTTGTGTAAAAGGTGCTACAATACAGATAATTATGGTAACCGTGAAACCAATAACTAGCGGTGTTGTGCTGTTTATTTGCTCTGGTTTCTCCGTAATGCGCAAGATTACAAATACAAGGAGAAAAGTCCCTAAACCTTCCATAAAACAAGCTAGCATTGTAGGTACTCTTGTGAAATTTTCAAAACTAGGGTTAGGAAAGTACTCTCCAAACATCATGGCTGACCTTATAGACTCATCAGAACCGCGAACAATATTATGGGTTTTTTCAAAAAATTGTATGGTGTTGTCAAAAATACAAAACAGTAGTAACCCTGCTAAAAAAGCTCCCAAGACTTGTGCTAGCATATAAAGTGGTAGTTTTTTCCATACCAACTTCCTAGATATACACATGGCTAGACTAACCGCAGGATTCAGATGTGCTGGACATATATTTCTGGTAGTATAAATAGCAATTGCAACACCCAAACCCCATATCAACGCAACTTCCAAAAGACTAGAAAAGGCATCAAAAAAAATAGCAACCGCAACAGCACCACAACCAAAAAAAACAAGTATAAATGTCCCAAGAGACTCTCCTAATAACTCCTTATAATCTTTCAATTATTGTATTTTAGAAAAAACGTAACACAATTCGGTAGCAATCTGCATGCTACGCTCCATATATTTTTCTGTCTGTAAAGCAGTGTTATCAAATTCTTTAGGATCTTCAAAAGTGAGAGGTATCCTCTTTTCAGCACCCGAAATTAAAGGACAATTCTCATCTGCATGAGAGCAGGTCAAAATAGCCGCAAAACTATTCTTTGGATTAAATGTATGGTCGTATGTTTTCGAAAAACCTATTATTGGATGGACATCAATACCATACTTAATACTATACACTGGATTATTTCCTTCTGATAGGTTTGTGATTTCAAAACCTATTTCACTTAAAACCGCAACTACTTTTGGAAATAGTGCCGTTGCTTCTGTCCCTCCAGAATAACAATGTACATTTTCGACTTTAAAATAAGCAGCCAACGCCTGTGCCCATATTTGAGATAAGTGGCTTCTTCGAGAATTATGAGTGCAAATAAAATTTAAGTTGATATTTGACCTAGCATCTCTTTTCCCTTGTATAAAATCTATTAGACTTTGAAGTACAGGCAGTCTTTCTTTAGGAATAGAAGTATCATCTAACTGTGCTATAGTTTGATAAATACCTTCAAATAAGGGAGAATTTTCTCTTCGCATCCGGCAATAATACAACTTATCACAACCTGAATCGCCTATGGTAACAAAACCTAACGTTTATTTAATCTGGATACTTTCTTAAATTATATAGCCCCCAGCCAAAAAACAACAACTCCAAGATAAGCGCCGGAGTAAATTGTATAGAAACTCCATCGAAAAGCGTGCTTACAATTCTTCCAAAAGAGATACCCCCCATAAAGAGGACATTACTCAAGGTGGCGGCGTACCACAACTTTTTCCGGTAAGCACCTAACAACCAAAATATTCCGATACCTACATAAATTCCCATGACCGCACGAAGCATATTTTTCAGCTCTAATGCCTCTACCTGAAAATCTAGTAGCAAAGGCATCAAATACGATGGGTGTCCACCATAAACGAATCCCGCAATAATTACGATGAAACCAGAAAGCAGTAAGTTTAGGTTCTTCTTCATAGCATAGTGAACTACTTTCTATATAATTTATAATAATACCAAGCTGCAACACCTCCTACCAAAGAAAAGAATGCAAGCATCCAAAAAACATATTGATGCCCAATTACACCAGGATAAGCATCCAGTAAATAGCCCATAGCCGGTCCTGCAAAAATATCTGGAGTATATCCCACTATGGAAATAAGCCCAACAGCCGTGCCGGTTAATACCAAGGGGATACGCCCGCGCTCCATCACTGCAAAATATAAGGAGCGGGCTGCATAAACTCCGGTTGCTACTACTAAAATTGATATAAAAAACAAGGCCGTAGATGAGTCCGAAATTACACCTGTTGCAAATAGTAAGGCTCCAAAAAAGGAAATGACAAAACTAACTAATAACCAATATGTAGTTTGCGAACGGTCTGCCAGTATACCTATAACCACTCCTACTACAGGACGCACAAATAATAAGAACGTTCCTACCTGTGCAGACTGTACTTGGTCATACAACATGACATCTTGAGCATAAAGCGAAAACACATCGGTGATTTTATAACCTACATAGGCACAAAGGATAATAACCATTAATAAGCCTACCGCAGGCAATTTTAGAACCTCTTTGATTTGTGAAACCGTAATTCTATCTAAAACAATGGCCTTTTCCGATTCCTTATCCATTCGTAGAAAGAACCATACTAGTAAACCTACCACCACCATGATACCTGAGGAAACCAAAATTACATAGCGGAATGCTTCCCTACGTTCCACCACTGTTGCTTCGACTATTTCAGAAGTAATAAAAATAGAAAAAATAAGTACACCCATGGTTCCGAATAAAGCACCTACCAAGCCACGGCCTCCATCCAAAAATCCAAAGGCTTTACCCTGAGAACTCTTTCCACCCCAAACACGTGTCGCTTTTATCATGGCTGCCCAAAATAAAAATATAGTGGTAAAGCCCCAATAACCATACAGTAGTTTAAGAATAAAATAGCTCGGAAAAGTTGCATAAACCAAACCGCCTAGTGCGGTCATCCAAAGGGCACTTGCGATTAATTTTCTAGGTGGAAACTTATCTGCTAAAGGACCACCAAAAAGATAGGACACCAACGCTATAAAGCCATAGACCGAAAAGCATAGCCCTAGCTCTGTATTGTCTAAAGCAAAAACATCTAATACTGTAGGTCTAAAGACTCGTGGAAGGACAAAAGGAAGTATAAAAACACTCTCCCCGGCCAAAATTAATAGCAAGAGGTAGTACCAAGGTGCTTTTTGTAATTGATTCATACTTTCTTTATAGGAATCCAAATTTCTTCTTCGGAATTGGAATCATTATTTTTATAGGAAGCTCCCAATACCTCAAAATGAGGACGGTCATCCAATTGATAGCCAGATTTAGGTAACCAATCCGCATAAATATATTGAAAAATACTGGGGTCACCACTAGCCCCTTTGTAATCGAAAACAGCATATAGACCTGCTTTTAGCCTAAATACCTCCATACCTTCAGGAATGTCGTTAAAGTCAGATACGACAACAAGCGCCCATTTCTGAAATTCGCGCTCCGGTTTAAAAGCTACATGATAATCGGCCGGGTAAACCTGTAGGGATATAAAATCGACCCCTACCCTATTTGGTATCTTTTTTCTTCTAGCCATAAAAGCACTCCAAAGTTTGGCCGTCAGATTATTTACTAGACTCAACTGTAAATATTGACCAACAAGCTTCTTCTCTTCTAATTCTACTATTCTTGGTAGCATAATTTAATCTTCTAAATCTATTTGAAATAAACAAACGGGTGCTTCCTTGTAATGCGCTGGAAGTGTATCGGTATTTTGCAAATTGAACAACCCTAAAAATTCGAAGCCCGCATTGGTATAGTGTTCAATCAGTTTTGTATTATCGCCAAGGGTATCCAAGCGCACAAAACGTTTTTGTTTTAGCAGGGCATAGTCTTTAGCCCATTCAACAATGGTACCCACAAAATTCTTACCTCTAAACTTAGGATTGGTCGCAATACGATGTATGTACATGGAGGCATCTACATTACGTTCTTCCCAGATTTGTTTATCCGTAAAGGCTACGGCCCAAACACAAGCCACTTCATTATTGATTAGTATTTTAAATTGCCGTTGTTCAGCAAGCTCTGTTTCTACCAATGTATGCTCAAAGCTAGGCCAAACCACAACTGTTTTCTTGGTTTTCTGATAGTTTGACGCTACTTTATACAATCTAAAAATTTCTGTGATATCTTCAGAAGTGGAGTTCGTAATTATCATTTGATTCGTTAATAATACTTCAAATTTTAGTGCTTCCAATGCGCTATTAGAATCAAAAATATAGTATGCCAAAATAAGTTATAAAACTTTAAGTGGGTGAAATTTCAAAAGCTGAATAACCCTAAGCGTACTAATCCAAAAACCAATTAAATAACAACTTAAGTGGCCAACTCACCAATGGAATGACAAAATCGGTTAAAAACCCTAAAATGGGCAACACTAGAAAAATCCACCATGGATATGTAAATCTCGGTCCTATGTTGTTTGTAAGCCGTTTCCAAACTGTTAGTATTGTATCTCTGTAGTACCAAAGAATAACTAAATCGGCAATAATCATACCCCCTATCCTTACTGGCAATGCCATCCCATGAATTCCAGTTGTAAATGATATATCAATAATCAAAATCTGACCCAAAATAGAAAGAACCAATAGCGCACCTATCAATGTTGTTCTATTGAAAATTAGAAGTAATCCTCCAATAATTTCAAGTAAACCTGTTGCCACGTTAAAAAAGGTGCTTCTACCGAACAGGTGCCAAGCCACATAAAAACTATCGACATCTTTAATGGGAAGATTCAAAATAGCAGGATCATGAACCATAAATTGACTCAAGGTAAGTTTGCTCCAACCATAATTAATCATATAAAAGACCAAATACCATCTTAGTATCAAAATTCCAAAATCTAATAGTTTTGCCTTTTTCAAATTGATAGATTTTTTGCCTTTTTAGTTTAATAAAAAATGGCCGTTAGTCCGCGAAACTCTATTCATTGGACATTGCATAATGACTCACCAAAGAACTTAACACATAGAAAAGAATGATAATAGGTACGGCTAAAAACTGCATAGTAATTAACAATACCAGACTTATAATCAAGAAAATATAACGGAGGGCATTATCAGTAAAACTCCAATTTTTAAATTTTAGAGCAAACAAAGGAAGGTTGCAATTCAATAAAAATGCGCTCAATAAAGTTAATCCTATCAAAAACCATTGGTTCAAAATTAGGCTGCTAAGTATAGAACTAGAATGGTAAAATAGAATCAATGGCAAAGAAAGAATCAATAGCGCATTAGCGGGTGTAGGCAAACCAATAAAGGAAGATACTTGATTTTCGTCCAGATTAAACTTCGCCAATCGATAGGCGGATGCCATGGTTATGATAAAGCCTGCAAATGGCCAAAGATTAGCTACTTTAAAACCTACCCATCCCATATTCTCAGTCATTTCAGCTCCTCCTTCTAAACTCCAACCGCCAGTCTGAGACATAATGAGCAATTGATACATTACAATTCCTGGTACTAAACCGCTTGTAATCATATCGGCCAAAGAGTCTAGTTGTAAACCGAGTTCGCTTTTTACATCCAATACACGTGCTGCTAATCCATCAAAAAAATCAAAGAAAATACCCAAGGCCACAAACAATGCTGCTAGCTCCAACTGATTTTTTACGGCAAAAACTGTTGCTACACAGCCACAAAAAACATTTAACAGGGTAATAAAATTAGGAATGTGTTTTCGCATGAGTTTGTTTATTAGATGCACTATTTATGCAGCCTAAAAATAATACAATTCATCTGGTTATCCCGTTTTAAATTTTAAGGAGGGTATAAAAACCAAATTTGTTCGTTTGCGTATTTTTTTTTAAAAAAATAACAACTAAAAAGAAGATGAAAACTTCTCGATACACCCTCTAAAAATGGAAGTCACCAGAAGTGATAACTAGGCAATCATTAACCCAAATAAACTTGCACTAATAATAAAAACCAATCATCGCATAAATCTCTTATTATTCGCATCTTTGTTATTAGATTGATTTCCATACCAGATGTTTAAAAAATTTAGTCTCCTTACGCTACTCGCACTACAGTGTTTATTGAGTTTTTCCCAAGAAGCTCAATTATCAAAGCTTTCTAAATTAAGTTTACTAACCGTAGGCACAGGACAGGATTTAGCTTCTAAATTTGGTCATAGTGCCATACGACTACAAGACCCAAGCTTAGGCATAGATGAAGTATATGGTTACGGAACGTATAATTTTGAGGACCGTAATTTCTATCTAAATTTTGTGCGCGGAAAATTGGATTATACCATTACACGCTACCCGTATACTTATTTTGAACGCAGTTATGTTGCAGAACAGCGCTGGATAAAAGAACAGCAACTAGATTTGAACTTGGAGCAACGAAAAGTCATCATTGCCTTCTTGGAAATCAATTTACTGCCTAAGAATCGATTTTATAAATACGATTTCCTTTTTGAAAATTGCGCCACCAAAATTCCTGAAGTCTTTGAGAAAAATCTCGGAGCCGAATTGAAGTTTGATTATAGCCATTTCGATAATCAATATACCTTCCGGCAATTAATTCATCAAAATCTTAAGATGAACTCATGGTCTAATTTTGGAATAGACTTAGCATTAGGTTCGGTAATTGACCGAAAAGCGACGCCTTACGAATATTTATTTCTACCCCATTATGTATACGAACAATTAAAACATACCACTCTTGCCGGCAAACCTATTGTAAAAAAAGAAACCGTTTTATTAGACATACCACCGCAAAAAGATGACACTCTTTTTCTGTGGACTCCCGCGTTTTGGCTCGCCCTTCTGCTCGTTTTAGTTCTTTATATTTCCTATAAAGACTATTCACAAAAGAAAAGAAGCCGTTGGTTAGATATTGCACTTTTTACGGTTACGGGACTTGCGGGAGTACTCATTCTATTTCTCTGGTTCTTTACAGACCACCTCGCAACTAAAGTTAATTTTAATTTTTTATGGGCCTTTGCTCCAAATCTTATCGTAGCTTTTTACCTCTTTAAAAAAGAATCAGCAAAATGGCTTAGAACATATGTAATAATTGCTTTAGGGCTATTGTTAATAAGCGTAGTTTTGTGGCTTTTAAAAGTTCAGGTGTTTTCCCTTTTAATAATTTTTATCTTATTAGCATTAGGAATCCGATATCTGTTTCTTTTATATCACTTTAAGAAAACAGCATAACCTTTTAGCATTAAAAAAGTATTGGATTTGTGCCTTACAATTGCGCTTGATACTTGAATTTGAATTTGAAAACACATGAATCTACTTACCGTTGAAAACATTTCTAAATCTTACGGCGAACTGGTCCTTTTTGAGAACCTATCCTTTGGCATCAATAAAGACCAAAAAATAGCACTTATAGCCAAGAACGGTAGTGGAAAAACATCCATTCTTAATATTTTATCTGGTGCGGACAGTCCAGATACCGGTCAAGTAAATTATCGTAAAAGTACCCGTGTTTCTTTTTTGGCGCAGGAACCAGTAATGGATCCCGAGTTAACAGTTGAGGAAACTATTTTCGCATCGGACAATGAAGTGCTTCAAGTAATTTCCAGCTACGAAAAAGCTTTGCAGAATCCAGAAGATGCAGATGCTTATCAAACAGCATTTGAAGCCATGGAGCGCTTTCAGGCTTGGGATTTTGAAACACAGTACAAGCAGATTCTTTTTAAACTAAAGCTAGAAGACCTAGATGCAAAAGTAGGGATGCTTTCCGGTGGACAAAAAAAACGATTGGCCTTAGCGGATGCCTTAATTAATAAACCAGACTTACTGGTTTTAGATGAACCTACCAATCATTTGGATTTGGAAATGATTGAATGGCTAGAAGGGTATTTTACTAGAGAAAACATGACGCTCTTTATGGTAACGCACGACCGTTACTTTTTGGAACGTGTATGCAATGAAATTATTGAACTGGATAATGGTGTTCTCTATCCGTACAAAGGAAACTACTCCTACTACTTAGAAAAGAAAGAAGCACGTCTGGAGCAAGAGACCGTGGAACAACATAAAACAGAATTACTTTTTAAAAAGGAGCTTACATGGATGCGCCGTCAGCCAAAGGCAAGGACCACAAAGTCCAAATCTAGAATAGACGATTTTAACACCATCAAGGAAAAAGCCAGTAACCGCAGAAAAGAACATGAGGTGCAGCTAGAACTGAACATGGAGCGCATGGGGAGCAAAATAGTAGAATTTGTAAAAGCTTCTAAGTCCTATCCCAACAAACCCATTCTAGATAAGTTTGATTATAATTTCAACAGAGGAGAACGTATTGGAATTATCGGGAAAAACGGAACCGGAAAATCCACCTTCTTAAACATACTTTCGGGTAGGGACCAACCGGATAGTGGAAAAGTAATTGTTGGAGAGACCATAAAGTTTGGCTACTACACCCAGAAAGGTATCAAAATAAAAAAAGGCCAAAAGGTTATCGATGTTATTAGGGAATTTGGAGATTTTATTCCCTTGATGAAAGGAAAACAAATATCTGCTCAACAATTATTGGAACGATTTCTCTTTGACCGTAAAAAACAATACGACTTTGTAGATAAACTGAGTGGTGGTGAACGAAAACGTCTCTACCTGTGTACCATTTTAATTCAGAATCCTAATTTCTTAATTCTGGATGAGCCTACCAATGATTTAGACATTGTAACGCTTAATGTATTGGAAAGTTTTTTATTAGATTTTCAAGGTTGTCTCCTTGTGGTATCTCACGACCGGTATTTCATGGATAAAATTGTAGATCGCCTATTTGTTTTTAGAGGTGATGGTGTGGTTGAGGGTTTTCCAGGGAACTATTCCGACTTCCGTGCATACGAGGATAGTCAAGTGCTAGAAAAAAGGGAACAAAAAGAAAATACCGATACCGCTAAGACCACTTGGAAGAAAACAGAAACTACCAACAAACTCTCTTACAACGACCAGAAAGAATACAAACAACTAGAGCGGGACATAAAAAAATTGGAAACTAATAAAATTGAACTTCAAACCAAATTTACCGATTCCTCTTTATCTGGGGAAGAAATTGCTTCCCTATCCAGAGAACTTGGTGAACTATCCGATACCATTGACGGAAAAACAGAGCGTTGGTTTGAGCTTTCCGCCCAAATGGAAGGATAATTCTCAAAACCCACTTCCTTTAACATAGTAAAACTACGGTTAAACGACACCTTTTTTCGATAAGGTGTCTTTGGTGTGCGTGCCGTTTATCGTGTGAATTTTGCACTTTATCCGAACTTCTGTCAGACACCGATTAATATGGCTTGTTCGCCGAAACACTACCCTGTGAAATACTGTTGCTGCCGTTATAATAGTGTAACAAACGCACCTTATGAAAACAGTAGCAACTATCTTTTTTATCTTCTTCATCGGAACAGCTGCACAAGCGCAGAACAACACAACGGATGTTAACGTAGAAACTGTTGAAATGACAATTGTAACTGAAACTGTTAAGGAGCTTAACTTAGAAACCAAAACAAAGGTTGCTAGATTATACAAGTTTAAAAATGCTAGAGTAACTAAGGCATTATCTTTTACAACTAAAAGAAACAAGGCTAAAATGGCTTAATACAATACCTACTAATTATACTAATGCAAGTGCTCATTATTACAACCTCCTGCCAGAGTTTTTGAAAATGGGTGCTTTTTTAGGCGTATCACCACTTTATGCTCTAGAAGATATCACTTCTTTTTACGTAGAATAAAACAGTTCTGAACAACTAAACCAGTTTTGATTGGTATTAGTACATTTGACAAATTTTGATTTTAAGCAGTGTACCAATTTATTTCTTACATAAAATTTTTGTTATCGGCTACCAACCAGCATGGCGTCCATTCTCCATTCATCTATAGTTTCCTAACTAAGGGACTGTACCGAAATGGAAACAAAAACCTTTCAATCACAGAGAATGTTTTAGCAAAAAGTATTTCCTATTTTGCTTATAAAAATATTGGATTGGTTACCGATTCCAATCCGTTAAAAATAAAATTGAATGCTATCTTCGAGGGTTTGGACTATACCAATTCCCCTTTTGATATCGTTTATGCCGGTATCGACTCTAATGCGTTCAAAACTATAGCCAATACACATCTTCACAACGAAACAATACTCATCATAGAGGGAATTTATAAGACAAAAGAGTGCACTAAACAGTGGACCGCTTATAAAGAATTAGCGCAAGTACGCGTTACCATGGACCTATATCATTGTGGTATCCTTTTTTTTAGAAAGGAACAAGCCAAGGAACATTTTAAGATACGGATATAATCCCTTAATTTTATAACTTAATGCTAGACTATGAACAATACCATATATATTACTCTTGGGGTCGTTTTTGCAATTTATGTGGGTTTCCGTTTTATGAATAGAGGGAAATCTGGAGATCGAAAATCCCGTAAATTCATGGCGGATTACAAACCTAGGAATGAAAAGTAAGTAGCCAATTACAATTGGTTATTAGCAGTTATAACAAAATCTTACCGTTTAAAACGACAAACTCCTCACTTCAACTTGATACTCGAATACTAAGACACGTTGAAGCATAAACTTGAACTTTTTCAATGAAAATATACACAAAAACAGGCGATAAAGGAACCACAGCATTATTTGGAGGCACCCGTGTCCCTAAACATCATATCCGAATAGAGAGCTACGGTACCGTTGATGAACTAAATTCTTGGCTGGGACTAATTCGAGATCAGGAAATTGCTAGTTCCTCCAAACAAGAACTTACCCAAATTCAGGAAGACCTTTTTACCCTTGGGGCAATCTTAGCAACAGATCCCGAAAAAGCTGTATTAAAAAACGGAAAAGAACGTTTGAATATTCCTAAAATTGAAGAAACCCACATTCAAAAACTGGAAGTGGCCATAGATACAATGGAGAAAAATTTACCCCAGATGACGCACTTTATCCTTCCTGGTGGTCACACCAGCGTGTCATACTGTCACATTGCACGTACCGTCTGCAGAAGGGCTGAACGATTGGCTACTCTTTTACATGAAAATGAACCTTTTGATGATCGTGTACTCTGTTATCTCAATCGCCTTTCCGACTACCTGTTTGTATTGGCACGAAAATTGTCAAAGGAACTACAGGCAGAAGAGATAAAATGGATTCCAGAAAAAAAGGCCTAATAAAACCTTAATTTCTTCGTTATCAGTTTACCAAGAGCAAAAATGTTGATAACTCAGGTTAAATAATCACAAATTATCTTGGCTGTCACTATTAAAAAATTATTTTTGCAAAAATTTAAAATAACACTATTACCATGTATTGGACATTAGAACTAGCATCTTATTTAAGTGATGCACCTTGGC
>RCNB010000054.1_pt1 | contig 80524 bp, 75 predicted proteins | sample 2041321 | NCBI WGS metagenome assembly RCNB01 (sample SAMN09708232, study PRJNA481090) | Marine sediment metagenome, whole genome shotgun sequencing project. | reverse complement strand
CGAACGATATACAGAAAGCCCAAGACCACTATTAAAGACCCTAAGAGCTATAAGTTTCCCTACCTTTTGAGAAATCTGGATATCGAACGCCCCGGTCAAGTTTGGCAGACCGATATTACTTACATCCCAATGCTACGCGGATTTATGTATATGAATGCGATAATCGACGTGTACAGTAGAAAAATACTGAACTGGAGCGTTTCGAACTCGATGGATAAAGAATGGTGTATAGAACTACTGGAAGATACCATAGCCCGATACGGAGCTCCGGAAATACACAACTCCGATCAAGGATCTCAGTATACCAGTACCCAATACATAGACGTACTGAAGAACCACGGAATTCAAATGTCAATGGACGGCAAAGGAAGAGCTTTGGACAATATTTATATTGAACGCTTCTGGAAATCCATTAAGTATGAAAAAATCTATCTAAATCTGCCCAATGGAGGTCTTGACCTATATCAGATGGTCAATGAATATATTGAGTTCTATAACACAAAAAGAAGGCACACCGAAATTGGAAAAGTACCGCCAGATCAACTTTATGGTGCTAACAAAATAGCATCATGATAAACTAAATAATACCTTTAAACTATCCTACAGATGGGGAGTATTGTAATATAGGAGGTGAACCCTAATAGAAAATAATTTAAATTTTGAGAAATAGCTTTTATAGAAGTTTTGATTGCTAAAATGGGTAATTCCACTCTGCAGAAGTTGCAAAGTGTTGACTTTTTAGGCAGATTGTTTTATTAAAATAATCTTAATCGCAAAGGGGTATAAGCCGACTTTTTCTTAACAAATTGCCAAATTATATCTTGTAAGTAAAAAGAACTGTTAATGTCATAGTTAAAGTAAGTTAAAACGGTTTATCGTTTTGAAGTATGCACTATTTTTGTTGGTGTAAGGGGTGGTTCCCTTACAACTTTAAGTATTGGTTTTTCATAATTTAAAGTTTGGTTGGTTATTTAGGAAAAGCCCTGACAGTGATGTTGGGGCTTTTTTTTAATCCAAGACGCGCTAAGAGCCTATTTTAGCATATGAACTTTATGCCGTACAATACTTTGGAATAAATATTGTTTAAGTTATTGTAGCCTAAATTTGTTTTTGGGATGCATTTTGTAATTTTACACTAATTTCAACAGTGATGAAGAAAGTTTTTACCTTATTATTTCTAGTGTTCGGATTGCTTGCCAATGCACAGGAAAGCGACTCTAGTGACCTAGTATTAAATTCACGGTTAATAAAATCTGCTAATAAAAGTAAGAAATCTTCAAAAAAAGAATCCGCTTTCAAACCAGGGGAGTGGTTGAAATTCCGTATGCATTACGGAATCCTGAACGCTAGCTATGCTACCCTCCATGTGAAGTCTGCGAAAATTGAGGGCGTTCCGGTTTATCATGTCGTTGGCCATGGCGAAACTACGGGTTTCGCAAGCATGTTCTTTAAAGTCGACGATACCTATGAGAGTTATTTCGATATGGAAGATGGTAAACCTTATAAATTTGTTCGTAAGATAAACGAAGGAGGATATACCAAAGATGTAGAAATCAATTTTGACCACAAAAAGGAGAAGGCCTTTCTTAACGATAAAAAGAACAAGAAAAAGCTCGATTTCGACTTGCAGGATAGTATTCAAGATCTTCTATCAGCTTTTTACTATCTCCGGAACAATTACGAGCCAAAAGATTTGGTAGAAGGGCAAACCATAAAATTGAAAATGTTGTTCGACGACGAAGGTATTTTCAACTTTAAATTGAAATATTTAGGCACAGAAGTGCTTAGAACAAAATTCGGTAAGATAGAATGTTATAAATTCAGGCCCTTGGTGCAGTCGGGCCGTATTTTCAAAGAACAGGAAGGCCTTTCGTTATGGGTCTCTACCGACGATAATAGAATACCGGTGCGAATTCAGGCCGATTTGGCCGTAGGCGCTATCAAAGCTGACCTTGATGCTTACAACGGCTTAAAGCATCAGTTTAGAATAATCATGGATTGATATATTGATATTTCGGATTCGCACCCCCTGTATGCTTCTCACGATAAGAGAAGCCCCCTCAATATCTTCTTCATTAAAAATCTTTACGTAGTTTTGAAAGCATAAATAGTATGGTTCGTGCCATTTTGATCTATCTCATGGTTTAAGGGAGCGATGGTATCGAGAACATTTGATAATGAAGAATAAAAAGCAGATCGATTCACAGATTTTAAAGCTTGAGGAGAAATACAAAGACTCTGGCCAAGATTTAAGCTCTTACCTAGACGGATTGCTTTACCAACGTTACCTGACGTATTGGGACTATATTCATCTCGATACGCTGTTAAGCATTCAAGTGCCACGTACCTATTTTCCCGATGAAGAAATCTTCATCATGTACCACCAGATTACCGAATTGTACTTTAAGCTCATTCTGCATGAGCAAAAGCAGCTGGTCGATGACAAATCGCAAAACTTGAATTTCTTTATCGAGAAAGCAAGACGAATCAATAGTTATTACGAAGCATTGATTTCTTCCTTTAGTATTATGATTAAGGGTATGGAGCGCGAACAGTTCTTGCACTACAGAATGGCCTTGCTTCCGGCCAGCGGTTTTCAATCGGCTCAGTATCGCATGATTGAAATTTACGCTACCTCAATGGAAAATTTGGTGCATCATAGCCAACGGGACCATTATTCCTCGAAAAATAGTATCGAAGAGCTGTACGAGCAAATCTATTGGAAAAAGGGAGCGACCGATTTGGCTACCGGAGAAAAAACGTTGACCTTAAAACAGTTCGAATATAGATATACGCCCCGATTGGTACGTATTGCCAATCAGGTCAGGAACAATACCATTTATCACAAGTATCTTCAATTGCCAAAGGCCAAAAAAGATAATAAAGAGCTGATAGAAGCGTTAAAGACTTTAGATACTAATGCAAACGTAAACTGGCCTTTGATGCACATGGGTTCTGCCCATCGATATTTATCAAAGGACAAAGAGCAAATTGATGCTACCGGGGGCACAAACTGGAAAGCGTATTTGCCACCCAGTTTTCAGAAAGTTGTGTTTTTTCCGGAAATCTATTCTAAACAAGAGTTAAATAATTGGGGTAAACAATGGGTAGACCATATCTTTAATCCCGAAAAGGAAATAAAAAAATAAAATGCGAAAATACTGGGGCTTAATTTTACTGCTTATACTATCCGTTTCCTGTAAAGAAGAAAAACCAAAAGTAGAACAGGAAAACATTAAAAAAGAAATTGCGGCAATAGTGCCCATTGAAAAACCTGTTTTAAAGCAATTCGGGTTCAATCTAAATGACTTTACCGTTCAACAAGATACGGTCAAGAGTGGCGACAGCTTTGGTGAACTGATGTTAGAGCATAAAGTAGACTACCCCAAAATCGCAAAAATCACCCAAGAATTTAAAGACACTTTCGATGTACGAAGAATTCGTGTAGGCAAACCTTATCTTATTCTCAAATCAAAAGATACCGCTGGTACTGCACAAATCTTTATATATGAGAACGATGCTATCAACTACACCGTTGTCGATCTGAGGGATAGTGTCAATGCCTACAGAGAGAAGAAAGAAGTAAAGTATGTCGAGAGAGAAGCATCGGGCGTCATCGAAACTTCATTATCCGAAGCCATTTTAGATCAGGGCATTGATTACAGTATTACAAACAATCTATCTGAAGTATACGCTTGGACGATTGATTTCTTCCGGCTTCAGAAAGGCGATAAGTTCAAGGTAATTTATAAAGAAAAATATATCAACGATTCGATATACGCGGGTGCGGGCCCGATCGAGGCGGCATATTTTGAACATGAGGGAAGACCGATTTACGCCTTCGCCTATGAAAACGATTCACTTAAAGGTATCGTAGATTATTTCGATGAAGAAGCCAATAACCTAAGAAGAACGTTCTTAAGGGCACCAGTGCAATTCAGCCGTATATCGTCACGTTTCAATCTAAAGCGGAGAATACGCTATTACGGCAACCGGATCAGGGCGCACAGAGGTACAGACTACGCTGCGCCTGTTGGCACGCCCATTATGGCTACGGCCGATGGTACGGTAACTGAATCGACCCGAAAGGGAGGCAACGGTAAATACGTAAAAATTCGACATAACGGCACCTATTCTACGCAATACCTTCACATGAAAAAACAGAAGGTAAAGAGGGGCGATCATGTTCGGCAAGGTGATGTTATCGGATGGATTGGCATGACGGGAAATACTAGTGGCCCACATGTTTGCTATCGTTTTTGGAAAAATGATAGGCAGGTAGATCCTTTAAGAGAAGAACTGCCAAAAGCTGAACCATTGGCAGAGACGCTGCAACCTAAATATTTTGATTACATCGTTCCGAAGAAAGATCAATTGGATTGTATGCTCTATCCTCAAAAGCCAGTTGAAGAAAATCTTGATGCGGACGATATGGTTTTTCTCAATAAATAATGGCGCCTTAGGGGTTTGGTTTTAGTAGTGCTATGGCTTAATTTTGGCCTTCAACTAATTTCCCAAAAAAACCTCAAATGTCATTACAGAACACGAACCCAACGGAAACAGCCGCTTGGCAAAAACTTACCCAACATTTTAACGATACTCGAGGTGGGCATTTAAAAGACTTTTTCAGGTCGGATAAAAATAGAGCTAAAAAGTTCACCTTAAAGTGGAACGACTTTCTAGTCGACTTCTCTAAAAACAGAATTTCTGAGGAAACCCTTCAATTGCTCTTGCAGTTAGCAGAAGAAGTACAACTTAAAGATGCAATCAATAAACAGTTCGCAGGCGAAACTATCAACCAAACCGAAGGTCGTGAAGTTTTGCATACCGCTTTAAGAGCAAAAAAAACGGATACCGTTCTGGTTGATGATGAAAATGTAATTCCCGAGGTCTATAAAGTGAAGGCGCAAATCAAGGAGTTTGCTGATAGTGTGATTTCTGGTCAGAAAAAAGGATACACTGGCAAGGCGTTTACGGACGTTGTTAACATTGGTATCGGAGGTTCAGATTTGGGCCCTGCCATGGTAACCGAAGCCTTAAAATTTTATAAGAACCATCTCAAAGTACATTTTGTGAGCAACGTCGATGGAGACCATGTGTACGAAGTGTTGAAGGAATTAAACGCAGACACCACTCTTTTCGTGGTCGTTTCCAAAACCTTTACGACCCAAGAAACCTTGAGCAATGCTACCACGATTAAAAGATGGTTTTTAAAGCATGGTACCCAAGAAGACATCGCCAAACATTTTGCGGCCGTCTCCACCAATACCTCGGCTATAAAAGAATTTGGCATCTCTGCCGACAACGTTTTTCCGATGTGGGATTGGGTAGGAGGGCGCTTTTCGTTATGGAGTGCAGTAGGTCTTTCGATTGCCTTGGCCGTTGGTTTTGAAAATTTCGATGCACTTTTGATCGGCGCAAATAAAATGGACGAACATTTCAAGGAGGCCGACTTTGAGGATAACATTCCAGTAGTTTTGGCACTGTTGAGTGTTTGGTACAATAATTTTTATGAAGCGGAAACTGAGGCCATCATTCCTTACACACAATATCTAAGTCGATTCTCAGCTTATTTGCAACAAGGTATCATGGAAAGTAATGGCAAGAGCGTAGACCGAAACGGAAACCGTGTGGGCTACGAGACGGGCACTATTATCTGGGGCGAACCGGGCACCAATTCACAACATGCCTTCTTTCAATTAATACATCAGGGTACAAAACTGATTCCGGCCGACTTTATTGGTTTTAAAGAATCCTTGCATGGCGACGCTGACCACCATAATAAATTAATGGCAAATTTTTTCGCCCAGACTGAAGCCTTGATGAACGGTAAAACTGCAGATGAGGTCCGTAGCGAACTGGAAAATAAGGGGTTGTCTGAAAGTGAAATCAAAAAACTAGTTTCTTTTAAAGTGTTTGAAGGCAACAAGCCCACCAATACGATTTTTATCGACAAGCTCACGCCTAAAAGCCTGGGCAGTCTTATCGCTCTGTACGAGCATAAAATATTCGTACAAGGGATACTCTGGAATATCTTCAGTTACGATCAATGGGGCGTAGAGTTGGGCAAGCAATTGGCGGGTACGATCTTAAAGGATATTCAAGGTTCTGAAATTGCCAATCACGATGCTTCTACGTTACAGCTTTTGCATTCTTTTAAGAGTTGAATTAGCACATTCGCATTTCTTGATAACCTATTCATAACTTCGTGTTTATCAAGGTTCAATATGCCAATTTAATGTTAATTTTGCTGCGTCTAATTTAACGTTCTCTTAATGTGCGGGTGCTAAAAATACGGCACTTTTGCAGCAAAATTGAAAGACTAAAAAACACTCAGAAAAATGAAAAAATTCTACATCGCTATGGCCGCATTTTTAATGTCGGTCGTTGCATTTTCGCAGGGAACTATCACGGGTACGGTTATTGATGGCGAGATGAACGGGCCACTACCTGGGGCGAGTATAGTAGTGCAGGGAACTACAAATGGCACTTCTGCCGATTTTGATGGAAACTTTACTATTGAGATATCGCAGAATGATGGAACTCTAGTGGTTTCGTATATCGGCTATACAACAAAGAGAATACCTTTTACAGGACCGGGACAGATTGCACAAATAACTTTGGAACCTAACGCCCAAGAATTGGAGGGTGTTATAGTCACTGGTGTCCAGGATATCGCGAGAGATCGGAAAACGCCCGTTGCTGTTTCTACAATTAAATTTGCTGAAATTCAAGAAAAACTGGGGTCTCAAGAACTTCCTGAAATATTGAATACGACACCATCAATTTATGCGACCAAGTCTGGTGGTGGTTTTGGTGATGGGCGAGTAAATATTCGAGGGTTTGACACGAACAACTCAGCAATAATGATCAATGGGGTGCCTGTCAACGATATGGAGAATGGTCGTGTTTTTTGGAGTAACTGGGCAGGACTTTCAGACGTGACTTCTGCCATTCAAGTGCAGAGAGGTTTGGGTTCTTCTAAACTTGCCGTCTCTTCAGTTGGTGGTACGATAAATGTTGTGACCAAAACTTCTCAGAATCCTCAAGGCGGATCTATTGGAGCTACTGTTGGTAATGATGGTTATGTTAAAACATTGGCATCTTATTCTTCGGGTGTTTTAGAAAACGGTTTTTCTACTTCGTTACTTTTAAGTAGAACGGGAGGCAATATGTATGCTGATGGAACTAACTTTGAGGGATACAACTTTTTTGTAGGACTGGGTTATACAACTGGTGCCCATAATTTCGAATTTATGGTAACCGGTGCTCCACAATGGCACCACCAAAGAAGTCGGGCATCGTCTATTGAAAATCATATACAGTATGGTAAGGGTGATGGCGAGCCCAATAGAAGGTATAATGAGGATTGGGGATATCTAAATGGTAAGGAGTTTAGTTTTAGAAGAAACTTTTACCACAAGCCAGTTATTAGCCTAGCCTGGAACTGGGAGATTAGCAACAAGACTACCTTACAGACAAATGCGTACGCTTCATTTGGTCGTGGTGGTGGTACCGGAGAGATTGGTGAGATTAATGGAAGAAGACAATTTGCTTTGCCCAGAACTGCCGATGGTTTAATTAGAGTAGATGATATTGTTGCTTACAATAGTGGGCAATTGGTTGCAGATTTCAGTGATACGCCAAGAGAGCAAATAGACGGTCTTTATCTCAATAATAGTGATCAGAACCCAAATGAAAATAATACGAACGGTATCACGCGTAGAGCATCTGTGAACTCTCATAACTGGTATGGACTACTAGCAAACTTCAATAATCGTATCAGTGACAAACTAACTATTGATTTTGGTATAGATGTAAGACAATACACAGGTTTTCATTATCGTAGGGTCGATAGTCGTTTAGGTGGCGATGCGTATCAGCAAACAGATGATAGAAATAACCCGGTTGGTGAAGGGGCGACTAACTTGTTCTTCGAAACCTATGAGTCGAATCAACCTTGGTGGGTCTTCGGGAATATAGATGATGAGGAAAAAATTGACTACAATAATACTGGTTTTGTAAATTGGTTGGGGATCTTCGGTCAAATGGAGTATAACTTCACTGAAGATATTACTGGCTTTGTGCAAGGAGCATTATCAAATCAAGGTTTTGCCAGAGAAGAGTTCTTTGGAGAAACACCTCCTCAAAAGACAGATTTTGAAAATATTCTTGGAGGAAACGTCAAAGGGGGCTTAAACTGGAATATCAACGAAAATCATAATTTGTTTGTTAATGGTGGTTATTATGAGAAGCAGCCATTATTTGATGCAGTTTTCATAAACTTTGGAAACAATTTGAACCCTAATTTAACGAATGAAAAAATCACGGGCCTAGAATTAGGCTACGGGTATCGAAGTTCAAATTTCAGAGCGAATGTTAACTTATATCGAACAAGTTGGAAAGATAGATTTGACAGTGTTACCGCAACCTTTAATTTTGGAGAACCTGATGAAGTAAGGGGCACAGCAAATCTACTAGGTATAACGCAGATACATTCAGGTATTGAGATGGATGGAAGATTTCAGGCTAGTGATAAACTGGCATTTACCGGTATGATTTCTATAGGTAACTGGGAGTATAAAGATAATATTTCAGCAACGTTTTTTGACAACGATCAATCCCCTATTCTTGATGAAAATGGAGATGCGCTAACTGAAACCTTAGAATTAGATGGTGTTAAAGTAGGGGATGCTGCTCAGTTTACGGCATTTATCGGTGCTGATTATAATATATTAGAAAACTTGAGCGTTGATTTTGGCTACCGTTTTGCCGACAATCTTTATGCAGATTTTGATGCTACGGATATTGATGAGAATGGGGCATTGAAATTACCTTCCTTTGGCTTAGCTGATGCGGGTATTTCATACGGTTTACCGATAGGTGATTACAGACTGAGCTTTAGATTGAACGTACGTAATGTATTTGATACTACCTACATTGCTGAAGCTGATACAAATAATTTTATAGAAGCAGGTGATGAATCATATAATGGGATTAATGTAAGCAATAGGGTATTTTTCGGTTTTGGAAGAACTTGGGATGCTAGCGTTCGATTCAATTTTTAGGGAATCAATTCGTGTTTTAAATAAAAACCCTGCTAAAAGCAGGGTTTTTTTATGCCCAAAAATCTGTACATTTAAAGACTAAAATAAAACACTATGCAAGAATATGAACTATCAACGCAATGGGCACATGAGTTACACTCTTATCTGGCTTATATTGTTTTAGCCGTCCTCTTTTTGGCCGTAGCCAACGCCATTATGGGCTGGGTAGGGAATAAAATGTTCACGATGCAAAAAGATTTGAGGTTAAGTCTTTTCGCGTTGATATTAGCGCACCTCCAATTGTTGGTGGGCTTAGCTTTGTACTTTCTTTCCCCAAATGGCCTAAAAGCAGTTCAGACACTGGGTATGGGCGGGCTAAATTCCGCGTCGCGCCTTTTAGCGGTAGAGCATCCATTTATCAATATTATTGCAATTGTGCTGATTACAATAGGTTGGTCGAGACACAAAAAATTTATGGAGGGCAGCAAAAAGTTCAAAAGTATCGCTATTTTCTATGGTTTGGGCTTGGTGTTGATTCTCAGCAGAATTCCATGGGGGCAGTGGTTCAACTAACACTTTTATTGTCATTCTCGCGTAGGCGAGAATCTGTCGAATATACCTTAAACTTTATTTACATCTAATACCCGATAAAAAATGAAAAGAAGTATCCTATTATTGACCGCAATGGTTCTATTTGTATCCTGTGCACCCAAAGAAAAAGAACTCTTCAACGGCAAAAACTTAGATGGCTGGACCATCTACGGCACCGAAAAATGGTATGTTGAAGACGGGCTTTTGATATGCGAGAGCGGCCCGGATGAAGCCTATGGGTACTTAGGTACCGACGACCACTACAAAAATTTCGAGCTCACCTTAGAATTCAAACAAGAGGCCAATGGCAATAGTGGTGTCTTTATCCGTTCGACAATAGATGGCACAAAAATCAGTGGTTGGCAAGTCGAAGTCGCCCCTCCTGGGCACGATACGGGTGGTGTTTACGAATCGTACGGCCGTGGTTGGATCATTAAGCCACACCCAGAAAAAGACAAGGCTCTAAAGATGGGGGAGTGGAATACGATGAAAATACGGGTTGAAGGCGGTCACTTGACCTCGTGGTTAAACGGTACCGAAATGGTCAACTTTACAGATGACAAAATTGGAGCTGGTGAAGGGAGTATCGCGCTTCAGATTCATGACGGAGGTGGTATTAAAGTCAGATGGCGCAACCTGCGGATTATTGAATTGTAGGTTTTACCGTTTTGGCTCTCCTCCTTGGTAGGAGTCAGGTAATGCCTTTATCAAATACATATACACGGGAAAATGGTCTGAATAACCTCCCGTGTGACTGCCTCCCGCGTAAGTGCGAAAAGGATAGCCTTTGTATTGTCCCTTTTTTGAGACCAAATAAGGTGCATTGAAAACCCTTACCTTCCAAAATCGATAAGTATCACCTTTTGGGTGTAAGAGATTTTCAGTAAAGTAAATTTGGTCGAAAAGGTTCCATTTGTCGCGATAGGCCAATGAACCGACTCCTTTTTTATAAAGCTTTTCAATAGGGTTGAAAAGGTCTCCTTCTTCCAGTTGGTTCTGTTTAGCACGTGCTATTTTATCGTTTGTTTGGCCTTTACTTATTTCGAAAATTCATTTTTTGGCAGCCCAATAGGTAACAAAACATGGTGCCACATTCAATTAAAGTTATATCTGATGATTCAGAACCAGCCTGGGAGTTTCTTCTTTGAAATCATGAAAATCACTATATCTTGTCTGGAACATTACTGTAACGATTCAGGGTCTCACCAGTAGCGAAGCTCTCGATTCCAACTATCTTGTTGCTTAAGGAATTGTACTTTACTTCTACCCAAAAAGAAGATAAAGAATAAAGCACATATTTGACATCCTTTATTTGAACTTTGATTTAAAAATCAGTTTTACTGATTGATTAATTTGTAATCAAAGTCGTTGAAAAACTACTAGTTCAAAGCTTCCCCATTATATTTCAAAACCTCTTTTATTTGAAACCCTTGTCCAGTTCGATCCGGACCTATTTCAGCAGTTATTGGTTTATATTCCTCCAAAACATTTCTTAAACGCTGAGGAAAAATAGAAACATGAAAAAAGGCAGTTCTCCCACTAGAATCAACCTTTACAAACCCATAACCTCTTTCTTGAAACAACCTTATAATTTTACCTTCAATTGTTTATACACCAATTAACTCTCTTTTCATTGAGCTGATTAATGAAGTTCGTGCAGTTTATTAGACTTCTGGCCAGTCTATCCAACTTCTAAACTACTATCGTATCTCCTTCACGAGCATATTTAAGGAACTTAATTAAACTCTTTCTATCTTCTCTTGTGCTTTAAATTTTATCGGTATATATATTCTTAGCATCTATACCTTATTTCAAGAAGGTATCAATTTACAAATATAGATTTTGTTCATTGGTACTTACTCGAGCATAACCAATAGTTTAAATTAGGTTCAAAATATAAACTATTTATTTAGTACGTCAAATTAAACTTATTGAGAGGAATGAGCGTTGAGGCCTTAAAGTGTACAAATATACGGTCGTTTATTTATACCCCTGAACTGGCGGACCCCGATAACATTACGAGTGCCAGGTTCGTAGAGCTCTATAACGCCGATTCTGAAGTACTAAGTTTAAAGGGGTGGACACTACGTCGTTATACCAATGCGAATACAGAAGTAAGTTCAACAATCGATTTATCAGGATTAACGATTACCGCCGAAAATACTTTAGTCATATCGCCCAATGGCGCAGAATTCGAAAAGGTCTATGGTTTTGTACCTGATTTGGCCGTTGGCACTAATAGTGCGGCCGACTCGAACGGTGACGATAATCTAGAATTGGCCGACCCCTTTGGAAAGGTCATAGACGTTTTTGGTGTCATAGGCGAAGATGGAACTGGAACAAACCATGAATTTGAAGATGGCCGTGCTGTTCGCAATGCCGAAATTAAGCGAGCGAATCCAGTATACCCCTTTAGCGAATGGACCCTCTACAACGATTCAGGAGATTCGGGAACGATTAAACGGCCTCAGTTGGCTCCAAATGATTTTACGCCAGATAATCGAAATTAGAATATGTTATAAAAGCCATATTGCGCAAAAACTTATGCCAATACACGTTTTAAGACATCTGATGTAACGGGTTTGAGTAAATAATGTCCTTCTAGATTATAGGCTTTTGCCTTTTCCACATCCTTTACGTCTATAGATGAAGTCATGATAAAAATAATGGGCATTTCTTTTTCCTTGGGATAAATTTTGGTGAATTCTTCCAAAAACTCCCATCCATTCATCACCGGCATATTTAAATCAAGGAAAATAAGCGAGGGTAAACTTGATTTGTTTTTGATTTGTAAATCAAAGCTCTCATAAGCATCAAGACCATTTTTAAAAACCAAAATATTTTTTGAAATGCCAATGGATTCCGCACTTCTTTTTAAACTAAATATAGCAATGGGGTCGTCGTCAATAATACAGAAATCTTCAAACTTTTTCATTAAATATTTGTAATTAGGCCACTATGGTTAAGAGTTTTTTTTAAGATAGCTAAAAAATCCGTATTGGGTATTTTAAATAGTAGACTGCTTTTTCAAGAACGCGCTGCAGATCTTCCTGCGATAGTGGTTTGAGAATGTAGTTATTGACCACGTTGTCATCTTTTATCGGATCAAGGTCTCGCGGATCGACCGAAGAATTTATAGTATATATGATGATTTTTTCGCAGTTATGGTTCGTACCCCTAGGGATACCTTCGCTCATGGAGTTGCTGACCAGGTAGGTAATTTCTTTCTCATATTTCTCTTGTTTATAATAATTGTAGTTTTACGTACTACATTGATATCTATGTTTTTTATACTCTACTTTCAAATCGAAAGTGACGAATCCAAAATATTTAGTTCAGTATTGCGCCATGTTTTTTTTAATTTTAAAAGAGAAAAAAAATTGGCAACGGATTTTAGCATCGTAATGATTTTTCATAGCTTATTAAGATTAATTTGAAGCGGTTTTCAAGAGTTTGATCCAGGAATTTCGGAAAGGCTATTCTTCAAAGAATGTGAATATCGGGGTATTTGCCAATTTTGAAGTGGTGCCATGGTTTTAAATCTCGTGACCTGGGGTCGGAATCAGGAAGAGGTAAATTTAAATAAGCGCTAAGAGAACAACCCTTTAAAGATAGTTTATGAACGATGTTTTTTTTAAAGAAATACGAAACGGTAATCTCAACGAGGTGAGCGCGATATTAGTTAAAAATCCTGTATTACTTGATAGTAAAGACACACGTGGTTCGACACCACTCATTTTGGCGACCTATTACAATGAATCGGAAATCACAGACCTACTCTTGAACCATGGGGCGAAGATCAATGCTAAAGATGGTTCGGGCAATACGGCTTTAATGGGTGTCTGTTTCAAAGGCTTCACCGATATTGCCGAAAAATTGATAAAAAAAGGCGCTGACGTAAACGAACGCAATGCCATGGGTGCAACGTGCTTAATTTATGCGGCAACTTTTAACCGTTTGGAGATAGCAAAGTTACTGATAGCGTACGGGGCCGATGCTATGGCAAAAGACAATCGAGGGAGCACCGCTTTAGACCATGCAAAAATGCAGGGAATTCCTGAATTGATAGATTTTTTGGAAAAACGCTAAGCGGCAATCTATGAAAAAATTTCAACAGCTTGAGTATATTAAACGTATCATGGCTTTGGCCGAAACCGGCTTGGTTTATGCCGAAAGTAGCTATGCCAAAGAACGTTATGAAGAACTAAAAATAATAAGCCTGAAATTATTAACCTCCGTCACGAACACTCCTCTTGAGGTATTTCAAGATTTTTTCATGCCTAAAAAAGACTATCCTACGGTAAAAGTAGATGTGCGTGGCCTTGTGTTGAACGAAAACGATGAAATACTCATGGCGAAAGAAAGTGTTGACGGACTATGGGCCATTCCCGGTGGTTGGGCAGATATTGGTAATTCGCCTTCCGAAGCCGTGCTTCAGGAAATTAAAGAGGAGACTGGTCTCGATGCGAAGGTCGAACGTTTGTTGGCCATCTATGATAAGCGTTGCCATCCACATCCGCCACAACCTTTTTATATTTATAAATTGATGTTTCTATGTAAAATTACTGGCGGAAAGCTAGAACATGGTTTCGATATGCAGGGCGCTTCTTTTTTTTCGTTGGATAAATTGCCCGAACTTTCTAAAGACCGTATATTAGAAAGTCAATTAAAACAGTTGTTTGGTTTAGCAAAAAATCCGGCATCTACAGTTTATTTTGATTGATATGGATATGAAAAAAAAATTAGAAGTAGCACTGGTTCAAACACCATTGATTTGGGAAGACCCCGAATCGAATAGAAACAGGTTCGCTGAAAAGTTAGGGTCAATTTCTACGAATATTGATCTGATCGTGCTGCCAGAAATGTTCACTACGGGTTTTACAATGTCGCCCCAGAATATTGATAGCTCTGAAGGGCAGAAAACTCTTAGTTGGATGCAACAGAAAGCCAAGGAAAAGGAAGCTGCGTTGATGGGAAGTATTGTTTTTTTTGAAGACAGCACGTATAAAAATCGCCTTTTTTTCGTCGAACCCGACGGTAAAATAGCAACTTATGATAAACGCCATACCTTCACTTTGGCAGGTGAAGATAGAATCTATAGAGCCGGTACTGAAAAGTTGATTGTCGACTACAAGGGTTTTAAAATCTGCCCTATGGTATGCTACGATTTGCGTTTTCCGGTTTGGGCCAGAAATATAGAAGATTATGATGCTTTAATTTTTGTGGCGAATTGGCCCAAACCTCGCATTAAAGCTTGGGATGTCTTATTAAAAGCTCGGGCAATCGAGAATATGGCCTATTGTATCGGGGTCAATCGAGTTGGGGCAGATGAGATGGGTCATCAGTATTCAGGTCATTCGGGGGTCTATGATTGTTTAGGAGAACAAATCGCTTTTTCTGTTCAAGAAGAAATCGTTTATGCTTCGCTATCCAAAGAACACCTTATGGCAACAAGAAACAAATTAAAGTTTTTAGAAGATAGGGATATGTTTACTCTGGAATAGTGAAAGTCTGTTCCAGTTCCCAATTGGCACGAACTTCGATAATATCAGGGTAATAACTCACTTTTTCGGGCTGTCTATTTTTTAGATATTCGCCAGGATCCCATTTTCCATTGCCGTTCGCGTCAAAAATTACCCTTACCAAATAGGTCGAGGGCTCGATATTATTAAATTCGATTATCTTAGGTTCTGTTGTAATAACTTCTCGTTTCAGTAAACCCTGTTCATCGGTCAATTGAACGATGAGGGGATAGGTGCCACCGGCAATGGTTAAACTTAAGTTACCAAGATCGGCATAGCTTTGAGTCGACATATAGTAGGCGATCGTATCATTATTCTGACCAAAAAAATCGGTAATTGCCCCGGGCAGCAAATCCATTTGGTAGCTTTGATTGGGTTCGACAGTGAAATCGATATCGATTTTATTTTCCAATGTATCCAGATTAATAGTATAGTCAATCGCTAATGAGTCTTGGTCCATCATGCTAAACTTTGTAGAGTCAATTGCCGTGAGTGGCGTATTTGCTGCAATGTAGAACGGGTCGTTGAAATTGAGCGAGCCGTTTTGATTGGGGTTCAGTCGCAATGAATCGACACCTACCTTTCTGCTTTTAACGGTAAAAGTGTCGATAACCTTTAACCTTTCGTTGGTGATGGTAAATATTATAGAATCCATTTCAAAGGGCGTAAGCCAGAAGTTTATGGTATCCTTGTCACGCTCTTTCAGCAGTTTGGTTCGAACAGTATCGGGTAGAGTTGTGAGCGATTTGATTTCAACATCAGTGGCATCGCCATAGTATCCAAAGAGAATACGGTTTTTAGCAACGAAACTTGGTACTGCTATACTATAGTTGGGCACTTCTTTGAAAAGTGTCAATACATAAGTCGAGTCGGTAGGTAGGGTAATCGTATCTTGTAAAAAACCGATTTTGTCTACATTTTGGTCGAACATATTGTTCTTGGCCTCGTCTTTTAATGCGAACAATCGGTATTGGCCTTCTTTTAGGTTTTTCAATCTGAAAATAACAGTACTATCTAATGTGTTTGTAATGTAGTTCGGGGGTTTCTGATAAATGGTCGAATCGGTGTAGGCGGTATCTAGTTCGTAGAGCATAACACTTATAAACGCATCGACCTTCTTTTTAAAGGCATCTTTCACAGCACCCGAAACTTTTAGCGAATCGATGTAATCACCGGTAGAAAAGACATAGGTCAAAAAACTACTTGGGTTACCTTCGTTATTATCCTGAACACTTTGGCCGAAATTCATGGTGTACGTGGTATTTTCCTTTAAGGTATCCTTAAACACGATTTCTACGTATTTACTCGCACCACCTTGTGGTTTAATATCCGGTTGGTATTTTAAAGGGGGCGAGACAATAAGCTGATTTTGAACATCTTCTAGTTTAATAAATTCATCAAAGTAGAGACGTATGCGTTTGGCCTTGAAGTTTATGGTCATACTATCAGGCTCTGTCTCTGTCAATCTTGGAGGAGTTAAGTCTTTAGGACCTCCTGTCGGGGTACCCTTCCGAGCACATTGCCAAAGAACGGTTGCCACCAAAAATAGAAATAAAAATGCCACAAAACGACGAACCATAAATGCGCAATCTAGGGCACAAAGAAACAACTAATTTAATCAATTCCATAATTGCGGTACCACTGCCATACTTGCCAGATATATGGTAGTTCCAGAGGCTTCTGCTAGTTTTTTTGCGCAAATCTCCATAGTTGCGCCGGTAGTTATCACATCATCGACCAAGAGAACATTCTTGTTTTTTAAGTAATCGATATCGGACAAGGTATAAAGTGCCTTGCCGCTTTGCCATCTGCCTATACGGCCTTTTTTGGTCTGTGTCTTTGTATTGGCTGTCTTGATGAGTAGATGTTCGGCATATTTTGCATCGATATGACTGGCCAACCTTTTTGCGAATGCAGCTACCTGATTATAACCTCTATGCCTTAGTTTTTTACGATGCAAAGGTACCGGAATGACAACATCTATGGTTTTGTAGAGCTCACCATTTTCTTTTAAGGTCTGGCCGTACCATTCTCCTAGAAAAGTACCGATTTGTTCTTGGTTTCTATACTTGAGATGATGTATCAATTGCTGAACAATACTGTTTCCAGAAAAAAAGAGGAAGGAACTTGTTTTTTTTATGTTAATTCTACCATAAAATATACGGTCTACCGGGTTTTCTTCGTTAAAAGTATATTCGGTGAGCGACAAATCGTTTCGACAAACAGTACAGATGAGATGCTCTCCCCTGATTAAATGAGCGTTACAGCCAAAACAGACCTCTGGCACTAAGACCGTATTGATATCATTTAGTATATTTGTTAAATTTTTGCCCAACAAAATCTCAAGTCTTAGCCAAACCTACTATTAAGCCCACTCGTTCCAATGGACGGTCAAGATACTAAATTCAATTATAAAATAATCGTTGCAGCCATGGTCGCTGTAATAATGGGCATACTCATCGCCTTTTACTATAGTTATGCCCAGTCTAGAAGCGAAATTACTTTCTTGGAACAAGAGAAAGAATTGCTTGTCAAAGACCTTACTTTGATGAAAACCAACGTAGACCGACTTTCAGCTCTTAACGAGGTCAACGAAATCGAACTTGAAAGTTCAAAATATCGTGTACAGGAATTAATCGATTCTGTCGGACGATTGAATTTTACGGTAGAAAAACTTCGTGAATACAAGACAGAGCTCCGTAGGCTTGAAGCGAAGAACGACAGCCTTAAGCTCAAGAACAATTTCTTGAGGTACAATAATATGTTGCTGACTGATAAGTACAAAAAGGCCAAGAAAGAGGTAGAACAACTAAGGGGCAAGAGCCTTACTTTAGCAGAAGCTGAGGCCCTACAACGACAAAAAATAAACGAGCTTAACAAAGAGCTCAAATTGAAAAACTATCTAAGTTTACAGAATACAGAAGTTAGCGGATTTCGCTTGCGCAGCGGCAAACCCATTATAACGAACAAAGCTTCGATTATCGAAAAACTCCGCGGTTGTGTGACGGTGGTTGCCGATATCAACGAAATGAATACGCAAAAGGTTATTTATTACCAATTTTTAGGTCCGAACATGCAGGTTGTCGAAGACAACGCCAACACGATTTCCGTAAATGGCAATGTGTATAGTAAACGTTTAGAGTTCCTCTTTACCGGAGAAGACACTCAAGTGTGTAACTTTATTACGCTACCCCAAGGTTCGCTCGAAGAAGGCACCTATCGACTCAATATTTTTGAAAACGAAAGACTCTTGTCTTACTCAGAATTTGAGCTGAAATAATTACCCGAGTTATTTTAAAACGGTCTCCGAATATTCTATTTTTGCCGTATGGCAAAACAAGAAGACGATTTTAAGAAGGTAATTTCCCATGCGAAGGAATACGGTTATGTATTTCAATCAAGTGAAATTTACGACGGATTGAGTGCCGTTTACGACTACGCACAAAATGGTGCCGAACTCAAAAAAAATATAAGGGAATATTGGTGGAAGGCCATGGTACAACTCAACGATAATATTGTTGGTATCGATGCGGCCATTCTTATGCATCCCACCACTTGGAAGGCTTCAGGCCATGTAGACGCCTTCAACGACCCGCTGATCGATAATAAAGATTCTAAAAAAAGATACCGTGCCGATGTGCTGGTCGAAGACCATGTTGCCAAAATCGAAAATAAGATTGAAAAAGAGGTGGCCAAAGCTGCCAAGCGTTTTGGCGACAAGTTCGATAAAGAACAATTCCTAGCCACAAATCCTCGTGTCGTCGACTATCAAGAGCAGGCGACATCGATTTTGAAAAGACTAGGTAGGTCTTTGGAGAAGGAAGATTTGGCCGATGTAAAAAAACTTATCGAAGAGTTGGACATTGCTTGCCCCATGTCGGGATCCAGGAATTGGACGGATGTCAAACAGTTCAACCTTATGTTCGGAACAAAGCTGGGTGCCTCGGCGGAAAGCGCCATGGACCTTTATCTTCGACCCGAGACGGCCCAAGGTATTTTTGTAAACTTTCTGAACGTTCAGAAAACGGGACGTATGAAAATTCCATTCGGAATTGCCCAAACCGGAAAAGCTTTTCGCAACGAGATCGTTGCCCGTCAGTTTATTTTCCGCATGCGGGAATTCGAACAGATGGAAATGCAGTATTTCATAAAACCGGGTACCCAAAAAGGATGGTACGAAAAGTGGAAGGAAACACGAATGAAATGGCATCTTTCCCTTGGATTGGGAGAAGAGAACTATCGTTTTCATGACCATGAAAAATTGGCACATTACGCCGATGCCGCCTCAGATATCGAATTCCGTTTTCCTTTCGGATTCAAAGAACTGGAAGGAATACATTCCCGTACCGATTTTGATTTGGGGAGCCACGAGAAATTTTCGGGCAAGAAACTACAATATTTTGACTCCGAAACGCGGGAAAGCTACGTGCCCTATGTTCTGGAAACTTCCATCGGTCTTGATCGGATGTTTTTGGCTGTATTCTCCAATTCACTGCAAGAGGAGGAATTGGAGAATGGAACTTTTCGAACAGTACTCAAATTACCAGCTGTACTGGCCCCGACAAAAGCTGCAGTATTTCCCTTGATTAAAAGAGATGGTCTTCCAGAAATCGCTAAAGAAATTATCGATGACCTTAAATGGGATTTTAACGTGCTTTATGATGAGAAAGATGCCGTAGGCCGTCGTTACCGACGACAAGATGCCAATGGTACGCCTTTTTGTATTACAGTAGATCATCAGACGTTAGAAGATAAGACCGTTACCATTCGCCATCGTGATACTATGAAACAGCAACGAGTTGCTATATCTGAGTTAAAGGGTATTATTCACGAAGCAGTGGATATGAAGTCTTGGTTGCAAAAAATGGAGGGCTAAACTAAAATTTGTAGCCCAATCTTAAACTCCCATAAAAATTCCTTGCATCTCCGGGGTAATAATAGCGAGGTTCATTGCCGCCAAACCCTGAAGTATTGATCAATACCGATTGCGCATAGACCTTGTCAAAAATATTATTGATTCCAAAGTCGGCACCGATTGTAAAATGCGCTGAAAGTTTTTTGAGATACCCCATTCGGGTATTAAATACAGTAAAGGGTTCGCTGTAGAGATCTGCCGCATTCGTCAAGGGAATCTCACTTACATGTTGGAGAGTTGTATTCCAATAGAAGTTTTCAAAAAGACGCATTTGAATTCCTGAAGTACTTCTATGTTTAGGAACTCCTGTGAGCGGGTTTCCTGAGAAGTCATCTCCTTCATCAATGAACTCTGTAAAACTATGGTCTGTAAGGGTATAGTTCACAAAAGGCGCTAATTGAATATTCTTTGAAATATGCCAATTATAGCTCAACCCTATTTCGAGTCCACGATGGCGGGTCTTGCCGGCATTCTTACCCACGAGCCTGTCTTCACTAACGCGTTCAGCCACCAAAAGATTTTTGATGTTCATTTGATAGATTGATACATTCATTTGAAAGCGTCTTTCATCTAAATAAAGATTGTAGCCCAATTCGTAGTTCACACCTGTTTCTTGGGCGATATCTGGGTTGATAACTCCCTCTGGTGTCAAGGTTTCTTCCAAGGTAGGGTTAGAAAAGCCACGGCTGATATTTGCAAAGAGCTCATATTTTTCAGAGAAGATATACTCGAGATTTAAACTGGGCAATACGATGGTTTTGAAGTCTCTCTTGGCGCTTTTATTTTCCGCCCCTGTGTTGAACAGATCACGGTAATCATATTGGGTCTTGTTGAGGTTAAGTCCTAATTGTGCCGAAAACCTTTCTGAAAAGGGCATCAATAAGGTTCCGAAGGCGTTCCATTGGCTTCTAAATTCTTTATTGCGTGCAAATTGTTCCCCTTTTAGGCTACCGTTGCCGTTATTCTCCTCCCAGAGATTTTGAAATTCATCCCAATCGTATTCATCCTTGAGAAGTTCCATTCCAAAGGAATAATTGGCAACATTTTCCAATAAGTCAAAATTCCCTGAAAAACGTGTACGAAATCCGTAGCCTTTTGTGATTTCGTCCAATATTCCAAAAGGCCGCGCTTCATCCTTATCCAAATAGTTGTAAAAAATACTTGTAGAATTTTCCAATTTGTCATTGAATCGGTGCGAATAATTGAGCCCGACCAAGGTGTACTTATTGGCCTCAAAACCTTGGGAGACACGCCATGTAAAGGTGGCCTGCTGTGGGTCTTCGGCAAAGGCCGTCGCCCCTAATGAACTTGGAATTTGAGCTGTGTAATCAATATGATTAATTAGGAGTGATATTTTGTTCTTTCCATTGATTTGATAAGAAGTATTCAGTAGAAGGCCATCACGCTCAAAATTACTGTTCTGACGATAGCCATCGGTTTCCAAATGGCCATATTGTAAACCCAGTCTGAGCTTGCCATCAAAATGATTGAACGAGAGGTTGTTTTTTAAGAGTCCGAATGAGCCAACCGTGAAATTATTTGAAAAGTTTGTGGACCGACCTATAGCTTCTTTTGGATTCAAAATAATCGCTCCACCTAAATTAGCCCCAAAGGCCGTTCCCTTGGGTCCTTTGATAACTTCGATTTGACTCAAATTCTCCAAATCATAAGCTTCAATAGTTGAGAATCCAGAACCATCGGTAACCGGAATATCGTCATAATACATTCGTAATTTATCGGTACCGAACAACGTTCTAGCCCCGATGCCACGTATGGTTATACGATTCGTGTTCAGTGCTCCTGAAAAGACATACACCCCCGGAATTTGATTCATCGCATTGACCATCGAAACTGGGCTATAATTCTGAAAGACCTTGGCGGAAATAACTTCGGAGGGAATAATTCCCGTCGCATTCTTTTTCTTTAGGGCATCTAAGAGAATAACCTCGTCTAATTGGGTAATGCTATCGTTGTCAATGGGGTCTTGTGCTTGGGTCAGTAAAGCACAAAAAAGGAAAAACAAAAGAAATGACCTCATGCATTTTTGATTAAGCACAAAAATAGAACTTAAAAACGAAACCCGTGCGATAAACCTGCCCTGCTCACCAAGGTATTTTGAAATTCTTGTGGATATATTTCGAACTAGACCGACCGAGATTTCAAAGACTACTGTTTTGCCAAAAGCCGACCATTTTCTACCTAGCCCCAGACCGTTTACGGCACTGTCGTAATCGTAACCCCTAATACCCAGATTATTTTAATTATTGGTTTCCTTCTTATAGTGGGGTCCCAAAGCTTTGGCGAACATCCTTTCTTTTGGGCCTGTAACCAAAATAGGCCTAAAGGTTCGGTGGAGGTGCCAAACTTTCCCGACGACCAGGGGCATCCCCATTGAAATAGGCGTTCAGCCGGTACTCGTATCACAAGCAATAATATTCATACAAGCCTTACAAGGCCGTAGTTGCTAAAACTGATTCATATTGAACAGGAGTTCATGGTTATTAAATGAACGTTGGCAAGGGACTTCTGCATTCATGAGAAATCTTCCCGTTAGGAATAGAAAAAATACGGTCCTATTTTTTTATATGAAATTGTTTTACCGTTCAAATGGAGTCAATTTGTGTTCCAAATTTTTCCGGAGCTTAAAACATTGCTTATTTTCGGGTAAAATCTGAACCTTATGAAAATAGTGTCCTATAACGTAAACGGTATTCGTGCAGCTTTAAAAAAAGGCTTTATCGCATGGTTGCAATCTGTGAATCCCGATGTAATCTGCTTGCAAGAAATCAAAGCTCAAGAAGACCAACTTGATCTATCGGTATTTGCGGAAGCTGGATACCCGTATAATTACTGGTATAGTGCACAGAAGAAAGGCTATAGCGGAGTGGCTATTCTCTCAAAAACCAAACCCGACCATGTCGAATTTGGTACTGGCATTGAAACCATGGATTTTGAAGGAAGAAATCTAAGAGCAGATTTTGGAGATGTTTCAATCATGAGTATGTACTTGCCTTCAGGCACTAATTCAGCTCGCTTGGATTTTAAGTTGAACTATATGGCGGAAATTCAAGAATATTTTAATGATTTAAAAAAAGAGAAACCAAATCTCGTCGTATTAGGAGACTATAATATTTGTCACGAAGCTATAGACATTCACAACCCTGTGGGACTTAAAAATGTATCAGGATTTTTACCCGCAGAGCGGGAATGGATTGGCAATTTACAGAAAAGTGGTTTCATTGACAGCTTCCGCCATTTTAACGCAGCACCTGATAATTACACTTGGTGGAGTTACCGCGCAAATGCCCGTAATAATAACAAAGGCTGGCGCCTAGATTATGGAATGGTAGCGGATTCTTTGAAAAGTCGATTAAAACGTTCGGTGATTTTATCAGAGGCAAAGCATAGTGATCACTGTCCGATTTTGGTTGAAATCGATCACTAAGAAAAAATTGGCCTTGTAAAGCAAAAAAACCACAATCAAATTTGATTGTGGTTTTTTTGCTTTACAAGGATTAGTTAAAATTCATCCGTCCTGTGCCCACATTTCCAGTATAATAGTAATCCCATCCTGTTGAGGTATTATTATCCAACCAAGTTTCTGGGTTTGAAAGAACGCGGGAGTTGCCTGTGGCACTTGAGAACTGCTTGTATGCCCATACACGTATGTCAAAATATTTTACGTGCCAGCCATCGGTGCCTCGGAGTGCTACTTGAGCACTTTCTGCCTCTAGCCAGTTTATCGAGGAGGCATGAGCCCCAAAATAATAAAAATCCCATGAGCCGTTTTCACGGTCATCACCCTCATTGTTCAATCTCGCCCAAGGTAAATTCTTACTTCCTTTGTCGGTCATAAAATTAAATCTTGCCCAAACACTTCCATCCGTTTGACTGTGCGCGTAGTTGCTCGTTTTTGTCCATACCTCGAAATAGAAATAAGACGCGGTTCTGTTGGTGTGTCCGGTCTCCTTTATAAATTTAGAGACTGCGGTTTGGAATAGTGCTTGTGCTTCTTCCTTGCTCAAAGAGGCATCGTACCGTTTATGAATTAAGGGAGACAAAACCTCTGAGGTCGCATCGATCTCCGAATCGTTATTGCCCGTTTTACTATAAAAGCCCTCTCCTTTGCTTTCTTCTTTGGGCAGGTCTATTTCAGTTTCCGTTTTTTCACACGAAATGGCAAAAAAAGTGCAAACCAATAAAAATGCAGTGGTTCTAAAAATGTTTGTATTTTTCATCTTTTTAAGATTTAAGTTTATAAATTGATTTTCATGTGACCGGTACATTGAACAATCCGCTAGCAAGCATCCTAATTACCTGATTAAATATCACACAACAAATGTCTATATCTGCTTACAAATTTGAAAGTGGTTTTGTGTATATGGTCAGTTTATACGTATTGGTGGTAATCCGTCGCATAAAACAAATTTAGTGACCTCATATAGCCAGAAATGACTACTCGGATCTAAAAATCAAGAAGAATTGTATCTGTTGTCTTGGTCTAGGTTCACATTATAAATCCCTATCCCGGAACCATCATTCTTGAAGTCCGCAATCTTAATCTGTCCGAGACATCGTTAAATTAAAATGGATAATCGCGAATCTTTAAACCGTGGATTTCCTTAAATTTGGCCTTTTCAAAGAACATACCCCAAAAGCCTATGAATTACAGCAACCTACCTCACACCGATATTGAAGTCAGCAAAATTTGTCTGGGCACCATGACCTGGGGTAAGCAGAATACTGAGGCCGAAGGTCATGAACAGATGGACTATGCCGTAGATAAAGGCATTAATTTTTTCGATACGGCCGAATTATACCCAATTCCTGCACACCATGATCGTCTTTCCGAAACGGAAAAAATTATCGGTACATGGTTCAAGAAAAACAACAACCGCGACAAGATCGTTCTCGGTACTAAAATCGCTGGAAAGGCAGAGTTTACGAAGTTTATTCGTGCTACAGGCTTTACGCCAGAGTCAATTCGCAGTGCTGTTGACGGCAGCCTTGAACGCTTACAGACCGATTATATTGACCTTTATCAGTTGCACTGGCCCGAAAGAACCACAAACTATTTTGGAAAAAGAGGCTATGAGCATGACGTTTCCAATCACTGGCAAGACAACATTCACCAAATTCTAGAAACGCTACGCGATTTAATTCGGGAAGGCAAGATTAGACATGTGGGCATTTCTAACGAAACCCCCTGGGGCGCCATGCGGTTTTTAATGGAAAGTAAAGTGCATGCCAGTTTGCCACGCACGATTACGATTCAAAATCCGTATAACCTATTGAACCGATTGTTCGAGGTAGGTCTTTCAGAAATCTCGATTCGTGAAAAAGTGGGACTATTAGCCTATTCTCCTTTGGGCTTCGGTGCCTTAAGCGGTAAATATTTAGGCGGAATGCGACCTGCGACATCTCGAATCACGTTATTTCCTAACTACAATCGCTACACTAGCGAGCAAGCTATAAAGGCTACGGAAAAGTATCATAAACTAGCCCAAGACCATGACTTGTCAATGGCCCAGATGGCATTGGCTTTTGTTAATACAAGACCTTTCGTGACAAGCAACATCATTGGTGCTACCTCGATGAAACAGCTGCAAGAAAATATCGCGAGTATCGATGTGAAATTGAGCGATGAAGTGCTACAGGGTATTGAAGAAATTCATAATGAAATTCCAAATCCATCACCTTGATATTTGAAATGATAGCTTTAAAAGTAGGACTTTGGCAGCTGGTCATAATCGTTGCGGTAATCATAATTTTTATGGTCCTCGCCCGGATTATGAGAGATAAACGCTAACCAAAGAGCCCGCTGACTACATCCTCAATTTTGGAGACTAGGTGTACTTCAATTTTTGTCTTTTTTAGACCGATTTTATTGTTTTTAGAGACATAAATTGAAGTAAATCCCAATTTTTCGGCTTCTAGAATACGTTGGTCAACGCGCTGTACGGGACGTATTTCGCCGGCGAGGCCAACTTCTGCGGCAAAACAGACTCCCTTTTCAATAGAAATATCCTCATTACTTGAAAGTATGGCTGCAATTACTGCCAAATCGATTGCAGGATCATCGACTGAAATCCCTCCCGTAATATTCAAAAATACATCTTTGGCACCCAATTTAAAACCGGCACGTTTTTCAAGCACCGCTAAAAGCATATTCAAGCGTTTGGCGTTGTAACCTGTTGTCGAACGTTGGGGCGTACCATAGACTGCCGTACTGACCAAAGCCTGTATTTCTATCAGCAATGGGCGCATGCCTTCAATGGTCGATGCGATGGCCGTTCCGCTGAGCCCTTCATCGTTTTTTGAAATCAATATCTCCGAGGGATTATTAACTTGTCGCAACCCACCGCCTTGCATTTCGTAAATACCCAATTCGGCAGTAGAACCAAAGCGGTTCTTTAGTGCACGAAGGATGCGGTAGACATAATTACGGTCACCTTCGAACTGTAAAACCGTATCGACCATATGTTCCAGAATCTTAGGGCCCGCGATAGAACCGTCTTTGGTGATATGACCGATAAGAATAACAGGCGTATTGGTTTCCTTAGCAAATTTGATGAGTTCAGCGGTACATTCGCGAACCTGGGAAATGCTTCCGGCAGCCGATTCTATGTAGTCTGAATGTAAAGTCTGAATGGAATCGATAACAACAATATCAGGTTCTGTGGCCTCGATTTGTTGAAAGATATTCTGGGTCTTCGTTTCGGTAAGAATAAAACAGGTCTCATTGTTCGGATGAATACGATCGGCCCGCATCTTGATCTGCTTTTGACTCTCTTCCCCCGAAACATACAACGTTTTATAAGGTAGTTTTAAGGCAATCTGTAATAGTAAGGTACTTTTCCCCACACCGGGTTCACCTCCTAAAAGCACCAAGGCTCCCGGCACAAGACCTCCGCCAAGAACGCGATTGAACTCCAAATCAAAAGTGTCCAGCCGAAGCTCTTTCTCCAAACTGATTTCATTGACGCGCAATGGCCTTGAAATTTTCTTCTTGGAGCTGGTCCTGGTCTTCCAGTTTCGCTTTTCGGCTTTTTGAACTACCTCTTCGACGACGGTATTCCATTCTTTACAGGCAGAACATTGCCCTACCCATTTGGCATATTGGGTGCCACAGTTTTGACAGAAAAAAGCTGTTTTTGTTTTGGCCACTTTTTTTTGATTCTGGATTGGGACTAAGATAGCCTAGTTGCTTGAAAAAACCAATAGAGTTTTGGTTTACATTTATAGCGTTTTGGCTTATAAGTACAAGGCGTTTTTTAGAAGCAGGATTATACCCGTCCTTGATGCTATGAGCGACCAAAGTAGCTAGAGGAATTTTTAGTTATGGGGTATTGGTTAGGTGATACGAAATATTTGACCCTATATAATATCAAGACAAATACAAAATCAGGGCTATTGCAAAACGTTCATTTGGCATTAACTGAGTCACACTGAAAACTGTTTGAAAACTTTGTGAGTAATACTAATTGTTAGACGCACAAAAAATTAGGCAGGGCTAGATAAGGGCTTTGAAATTTGAAGCTTCAAATTCGGAATTTTATTCCTAATACCCAAAATCAGCCTTCAAAGCATCGATTTTCTCCAAAGCCATTTCTTTGGTCAAGAAATCGATTTCATCCATGCCAAAGGCTTTTTCGAAAGTCTTTAAGGCTTTTTTAGGCTCGCCGAGCTGTTCGTAGTATTCGCCTTCGAAATAGAAACCGAGCATTGTACCAGGGAATTCTTTTTTACAAAGATCTGATAACGGTTTGAGCGACTCGACATCTTCTTTTTTACGGCTGGCGGCATAGATAGCCATAACGTCGTTAAGGTCTACTGTTTTTTGAATGCTGAAAAGGTCTTCGATTCCTTGGTATTTGTTTTCCAAATATTGAAAAACAGGTTCTTCGGAGGTTAGAATTTGCTCTTTATACTCCTTTGGGCTGATGGGTTTGAACATTTTAAAAATATTGTCAAAGGCCTTTCCTATACCATAAGTTGCAATAGAGATATGGTCAGCTCCGGCATATTCTTCAAAATTATAATGTAGCGTTTCTTTATCAATGGCTTTAATGGCTTTATCCATTGCCATGAGCTTGGAAGTGTGCTTGCTCTTTTCGGTTTCTACGATCAACTGATAAAAAATCTGTTTGTCAAATGATGCAAGTCGTGCTGGAACTCTGGTTTCCATTTCAGGGGCTAGGGTTGGAGAAATATTGATATAGGCATTGAAGAGCGAATTGTCTTTGAACAGCCAATAGTTCGTAAAGTTGGCCGTAATATCGTAACCAACTATCATTTTGAATGGTGCGGTACTATAGTTAAGATCTAAGTATGGAATCATCTCCATCCCCAAAAACTCAAAGAACTTTTTTCCTTTTTCCGAGGGCAATCCGGTATCAGGTTCAAAGGCACAATCGTCTAATCGAAGGCTTTCCTTGCTTTGGTGGATGCCGACTATGATACTAGCTGGCATACCATGAAATGTGTTATAAAATTTGGCGTTGGCCACTACTTGGTCGAAGAGATATTCGCCATCGAGCACAACGATCAATGGATATTTTTTCTCCTTATCATAATCTTCAGGAAAGTAATAGCGCACATCTCTACGTTCTTGTAATTTAAAAGATTCGAAAATTTCTTGGGTAACCTGTGCGTTCAGATTGATGCACAACAGCAGTGCGAAAAAAGTAAGGTTGCGTAACATGGTCTAGTTTTTTGGTAAAAAGACCTTATCGGTCTCTGTTCAATAACGGTAATACAAGAAAAGATATTGCCCCAAAAACGAGGATCATAAGGGTTTGTGAAATCCACATAATCCAACCAAAAGCGTCTCCCGATACTTTGCTAATACCAAAAATAGCCAAAGCCTTGCTCACGGCTATGGGGTAAAGGCCTATACCTCCGTTTGTGAACATCATGGCTAGTGCCCCCGCCACAAAGGCCACCATGAGTTGACTCAACGATAGGGTAAGAGTTTCGGCAACGGTAAACTTAATTACCCAAAGCATACCGATATAACAAGACCAAATAAAAAGGGTATGCCCAATAAAGGCCCATTTATTTTTCATTTTAAAGATACTCAGAACACCATCCATAAGGCCTTTTACAAAGCCTTTAATTTTGACTGCAATTGCATGGGTCGATTTTTTGATAAAGAACATAAAAAATGCGGTGGCCAAAATACCAGCCCCGAGCAAAAAGAGTATTTTATTCATTGGAATACCGATATTTTCGAGAAAACCCAAAATAATATCGGTCTGCAGAAACAGGGTAATCATGATAATGGCCAAAAGCATAATGACGTCTATAACCCGCTCAATAATAATGGTGCCCACCCCTTTTTCAAAAGGCACATTTTCATAAGTGGTCAGGGCGGTAGCTCTCAATATTTCACCCGTTCTGGGAATGCCCAAATTGGTCAAATAGGCCATGAGAATAATTAATACATTATTGCTAAGCTTAGGTTTATAGCCAAGTGGCTCTAACAGATAGTTCCAGCGAATGGCCCGTGAAACATGTCCAAGAATTCCTAAAAGAATAGAAACGCTCACCCAAAATAAATTGGCTTCCTTAATATAATAAAGAATTTGGTCTCTTTCGGTTACCGAAGTCGAACTATACCAATACCAAACCAAAAAAACTCCCAAAACAATTGGGATTAGGGTCTTTAATGTCTTTTTGATTGGTGTGGCCAAAATTAGTTCAACAGGTTATTTTCTTCATTGGGAAATACTAGTGAAGGATTGAATTTTTTCGCTTCCTCAATGCCCATCCAAGCATAGGTGATGAGAATGAGTATATCGCCTACGGCCACTTTTCGTGCCGCCGCGCCATTCAGAGTAAGTTCGCCGCTATTTCTTGGGCCGGGTATGGCGTATGTCTCCAATCGTTCACCATTGTTATTGTTGACAATTTGCACCTTTTCGCCACGGATAATGTTAGCAGCGTTCATTAAATCTTCATCTATGGTAATACTACCGATATAATTCAAATCGGCACCGGTAACCTTTACGCGGTGAATCTTCGATTTTACGACTTCTACTTGCATGGGGGCAAAGTTAATTAATTACAGGGCAATGTTATCGATAAGCCGAATACCATCGGCAAAAACGGCAATGAAGGCCCTATATTTTAGGTTATTGTTTTTTCTTTGAACGGGTGTCAGTGTTTCCACATCTGTTATCTCGATATATTCCAATTGAAGATTAGGATGTTTCTTGAACTGATCTTCTACCCAGTTCGTAACGTATTTAGCACTTTTCGTGCCAAATTTCTCCTTGGCAGTCAACAGTGTTTTGTAGATGAACGATGCCTTTTGTCGCATTGTTTTAGACAACCTTTCATTTCTTGAGCTCATGGCCAGCCCGCTTGCTTCCCTTATGATTGGGCACCCAACAATCTCAACAGGAATTTTACCAATTTCCACTAATTTTTTAATGATTTGCAACTGTTGAAAATCTTTTTCCCCAAAATAGGCCCTATCCGGTTTGACCAAGTGAAGCAATGCTTCGACTATAGTACCTACTCCATTAAAATGATCATCTCTAAAAGCACCTTCCATTATTTTGTCCAGTCCCTCGAAATCGTAGCTTTTTGACTGTACTTTATTATCATACATCTCTTCGGCGGTAGGGACAAAAACGATAATATCCTCAGAAACCTTCTGCAATAGTAGTAGGTCGGCCTCAAGGGTTTTCGGGTACTTTTTAAGATCTTCTTTGTTGTCGAACTGGGTGGGGTTGACAAAAATGCTTACAACTAATTTACCGTTTTCGGCAACCGCGCTTTGTACTAAAGACTCATGACCTTTGTGCAATGCCCCCATGGTAGGCACTAGCCCTAGGCTGCTGGTTTTGTTTAAAGAAAAGAGATGCTCTGCAAACTCATTTTTAGCGCGAAAGATTAGCATAGGGTTGGTTTAAAAGCGAGCAAACTTACCACATACTCCTCACATATGAAACTTCGGGCTTTTGAATCTTTCTTTTTCCCTTTCCCTGTCTTATCCCGACCGCTAGGGATTGCCTAGGTAAAGAAAAAAATAAATTCCCCAAAAATTCCCAAATTTTCATATGCGACACGTATAATTACGGCTAATCTGCATAATTTTTGTAATTTTGCAGCTAGGCTACAAACTACACAATAAAACTCAGCATACATGAATGGTAAAAAGATATTGTTCGTATCATCGGAATTGGTACCCTACCTTCCGGAGAACGAAGTTTCCCTAATGTCTTACGAAACTCCGAGAATGGTCAACAGTAACGGCGGCCAAATTCGAATTTTTATGCCTAGGTACGGCAATATCAATGAGCGAAGACATCAACTTCACGAAGTGATTCGTTTGTCAGGTATGAATTTGGTGATCAATGACATGGATATGCCCTTGATCATTAAAGTGGCCTCCATTCCACGGGAGCGCATTCAGGTATATTTTATTGATAATGACGAGTATTTTAAACGAAAGGCTACCTTCACCGATGCCGATGGCAATCTTTTTCCCGACAACGATCAAAGGGCCATTTTCTTTGCCAAAGGTGTTGTCGAGACCGTAAAGAAATTGAATTGGTCGCCAGATATCATTCATGTACACGGGTGGATGGCTTCTCTTTTACCATTATATCTAAAAAAGTACTACGCTGACGAACCTTTGTTCGACACTAGTAAAATTGTTATTTCTGTTTATGGAAAATCTTTTGAAGGGGAACTTGATAAAGATATGGTCAAGAAAATCGCTTTCGACGGTATTTCCGCAGAAAGTATCACTCCGCTTAAGACGCCTTCTTATAATAATTTGTTAAAGGTTGCTGTAGATCATTCTGATGCTGTTATTTTAGCCTCGGAAGAAATTTCCGAAGATTTACTAAACCACATTTCCAACCTTCAAAAACCTGTGTTGCCTTACGTATCCTTACAAGAGTTCGAGGATGCCTATGCCAATTTTTATAACACTGAAGTTTTAAAATAGCCCGAATGACTTTTTTGAATAGATTCAAATTTTCTGCGCTAGCAGTAATCTTGCTTGTCACTGCCATGGCTTCCTGTGAAAAGGACCCAACGACCATAGGTGCCGGAGTCATCGGAGGAACACCATTCACGACCGGCAAGAAAGTTTTTGACGTTTTTGCCTACAATAAAGATATTGAAGCGGTACGCACCAATAAGCTTCCGATATATCAATTGGGTGCATTTGATCACCCAGCTTATGGAAAGACGGAAGCAATGGTTAATTCGCAGGTTCTGCTTTCTTCGCCCAATCCTACCTTTGGAGCCTATTCGCAAGAGGTGGAAGATAATCCCAGTGATGGCATACCTGCCCAAATTCCAGAGAATGAAAGTGTAGATTCGGTGTATCTCTACATTCCTTTCTTTACCAACCCCACGGGCGATTCGGATCTTGATGGTCTTGCAGACGAGTTTGATGCGGATCCCTTAGATCCTAATAGCGACTCTGATAATGATGGTCTTACCGATAGTCAAGAGAATTCCAATGGTACTGACCCCTTGGATCCCGATACTGATGGTGATGGCATTGGAGATGCTGCTGATGAGGATTTTACACAAAATCAGTTTGTCAAAAGTTTTGATTTGGATAGCATCTACAAGAACGGTAAACTATATGATAATATGGGTAATGCCATGTTCAATTTGAAGATTGAGCGTTCAAATTTCTTTCTTCGCGATCTAGACCCTGACACAAATTTTCAAGAAGCTCAAGAATATTATTCAAGCCAACAGTTCGTACCCACTTTTGTCGATAGCCTTCTTTTTGATGGAGAAGTAAGCATAAGTGCCGAGCAAATACCAGTGCGTCGACGAGACGACCCGAGCACCGAAGATGAAAACGAAGCCGAGCAGTTCAACTACCTTGGGCCTGGCATACGGGTTGCTCTTGATAAAGATTTTTTTCAAAATAATATTATCGATAAAGAAGGTAGTTTTGAATTGATGAACCAAGCCAATTTCAGTGATTTCTTAAGGGGTATTCACTTCTCTTTGGCGTCTGTAACTGACGAATTCATGGTTTTGTTCAATCTTACTGCGGCTAATATTGTTATTTCTTATAACTACGATAGTTTTGATACCAGTGATGGCTCTACGTCGAAAAAACAAAGCGATTTTGTACTTAATTTCATAAGTCAGTCCCAAACTAATGGTGTTGTAACGGGTAATGCTGTTAATACATTTATAAATGAGGCCTATCCACAAGAAATCGAGAATAGTATGGATACTGGGGAGAATGCATCAAGAATATATGTAAAGGGTGGATCTGGGTCCTACGCTGAAATCAAGCTTTTTGATGAGATAAACGGTATGGAAATCATTAATCAGATAAAGGCTAATAATTGGATAATTAATGAAGCCAATTTGGTTTTTTATGTGGCCGATAATAGTGATGTAGCCGAACCGCCAAGATTATATTTATATAATGCGGAGACAGGTGGTCCTGTTTTCAGTTTTCCAAGATCGCTAAGCGAGCAGGCCATAACATTTTTCGATTACGACGGTAATTTGGTTAAGTCCGATGATGGAAAAGGCATAAAATACACAGTAAAAATTACTGAGCATATTAATAATTTAGTCATTCGCGACGCTGAAAATGCCACTTTAGGGCTTACTGTGACAGCTAGCTTATTTCAACCAGGCGTTTCTAATGCTATGTTAAGTAATGGGAAAGAAGAAGATATTCCTGTAGCTGCTACCATTACCCCATTGGGTACGGCGCTTTTCGGAAGCGACGTAAGTGCCGAAAACAGTGATAAAAAACTAAAACTCGAGATTTTTTATACCGAGGCAAACTGATCAGTTTTGAGTTTTTTCCCTTGTAACCTCAATTAAATTCTAAGGTTGCCATTCTTTAATATACTAGATAAAGAACGGGCGCGTTTTATAACGAGAATAATAGTGGGTTTTGTTCACTTCAAGTAAATTTACACTATAAACAAGGGTTCCCCGATTTAAAGAATCTATCAATTATGTGTGGAATAGTAGGTTATATAGGCCATAGAGATGCCTATCCGATTATCATAAAAGGCCTTCAGCGTCTTGAATATAGAGGTTACGACAGTGCCGGTATCGCACTTTACGACGGTAACGGTATCAATCTTGCCAAGACGAAGGGCAAGGTCGAAGACCTTAAAAGCAAATCAGAGAAGAATATTTCGCTAAAGGGTAGTTTGGGCATAGGGCACACCCGCTGGGCGACCCATGGTGAGCCGAACGATGTCAATTCACATCCGCATTATTCGAATTCCGGTGAATTGGTCATCATCCATAATGGAATTATTGAGAACTACGAGTCCATCAAAAAAGCGTTGATCAAGCGGGGCTATAAATTTCATTCGGATACCGATACTGAGGTACTTGTAAATTTAATAGAAGAGGTTAAGAAAACAGAAGGCGTAATGCTCGGCCAGGCCGTTCAGATTGCCTTGAGCGAGGTAGTAGGCGCCTATGCTATAGCTGTTTTTGACAAACAAAAGCCAGATGAAATCGTGGTGGCAAAGTTAGGTAGTCCATTAGCGATTGGTGTTGGCGACAACGAATTTTTTATAGCTTCCGATGCTTCCCCATTTATAGAATTCACGAATAATGCCGTGTATTTACAGGACGAGGAAATGGCCATTCTACGTCTCGGAAAAGAGATCAAACTTCGGAAAATAAAGGATGATGCCATTGCATACCCAAATATTCTGGAATTAAAAATGAATATCGAGGAAATCGAAAAGGGGGGGTACGACCACTTTATGCTCAAGGAAATATACGAACAGCCAAGAGCTATTCTTGATACCTACCGAGGTCGTTTAAGACCTGATCAAGGTCTGATCAAGATGGCGGGAATCGACGAGCATCTTGAAAAATTCATGAATGCTAACCGTATTATTATTGTTGCCTGTGGTACCTCTTGGCACGCAGGTCTTGTGGCAGAGTATATATTTGAAGATTTGGCACGTATTCCCGTAGAGGTTGAATATGCCTCTGAGTTCAGGTATCGTAACCCGGTGATTACCGATAAAGATGTAGTTATTGCAATATCGCAATCAGGTGAAACAGCAGATACTTTGGCCGCCATTAAATTGGCCAAGGAGCGGGGTGCGTTTGTTTTCGGTGTCTGTAATGTTGTGGGGTCTTCCATTGCAAGGGAAACTGATGCAGGTGCGTACACGCACGCAGGGCCCGAAATCGGGGTAGCTTCGACAAAGGCATTTACGACCCAGATTACCGTTCTGACCTTGATAGCATTAAAATTGGCCAAGGAAAAGGGGGTGTTCTCCGAATCTAAGTTCCATGAGTTTTTGACCGAATTGGAAACTATTCCGGCAAAAGTCGAAAAGGCATTGGAATCTAATCCTTTAATTGAAATTATTGCCGAAGTATATAAAGATTCTACGAACTGTCTTTATTTGGGTAGAGGTTATAATTTTCCCGTTGCTCTGGAAGGCGCACTCAAATTGAAAGAAATTAGCTATATACATGCCGAAGGGTATCCGGCCGCTGAAATGAAGCATGGTCCGATCGCTTTGATTGATGATCAGATGCCCGTATTCGTGATTGCTACCAAAAAGGGACATTACGAAAAAGTGGTCAGTAACATACAGGAAATCAAATCTCGAAAAGGAAAGATTATTGCTATCGTGACCGAAGGTGATGAACAGGTAACCGAATTGGCAGATCATGTTGTTGAGGTACCGGAAACTTTGGAAAGCTTGACGCCGCTATTGACTACTATTCCGTTACAATTATTGTCATATCACATTGCAGTAATGCGCGGTTGTAATGTGGATCAGCCCCGAAATTTGGCAAAATCGGTTACGGTGGAGTAACCATCCGAAAGATATTCATATTAAAATTACGGTCGAGGCCATGGAAGTTTCCATGGCCTCTCTTTTTTCCCGATTTCCTAAAAATGAGAGGCTGTATTTATCAAAAATATACTATGCATGCATAATTTTTTTCAATTTATGATTTTCGACGTAAAAAAAAATGTAACTTGCTTCTACAAAATATTTTAACTCAAACTTAGCATGAAAACAGTACTATTTTTAGCATTGCTGTTGGTCGGAAGCCTAGGGTTTTCACAGACAACGGTAGATGGGAAAGTGGTAGATCAGAACAACGAACCCGTACCGGGTGCCAATATCGTTATCACGGGAAAAGCGATAGGGACAACCGCCGATTTTGATGGGAATTTTATTCTGGAAACTTCTGAAGTCCCCCCATTTCAGTTATCGATTACGAGTATCGGATACTCCGATGTTACCCAAGAGATTAGTGCGAATAATCAGACCCTAACGATTGTGCTTACAGAGGCACAGACTTTTTTAGATGAGGTCGTAATATCGGCTTCACGAACCCCTGAACGTATCTTCGAGTCGCCAGTGACCGTTGAAAGAATGGGTGCCGAGGCCATTAAAAATACTGCATCTGCCGATTTTTACAGTGGTTTGGAGAATCTCAAAGGGGTAGATGTCAACACGAACAGTTTAACATTCAAATCAGTGAATACCAGAGGTTTTGCAACATTTGCGAACACTCGTTTTATGCAATTAGTAGATGGTATGGATAACTCGACCCCTGCCTTGAACTTTCCCATAGGTAACTTGGTCGGTATGGTAGAAACCGATGTGCTCAGTGTAGAATTGCTGCCAGGGGCTTCTTCGGCACTCTACGGGGCAAATGCCTTTAACGGTATTTTGTTCATGCGAAGTAAAAATCCTTTTGATTATGAAGGCATAAGCGTTTCGGTAAAACAAGGGGTTACATCACAAGAAGCTGCAGGTACCAACGCATATACAGATGTGGGTATAAGGGCAGCACATAAATTTAGCGAGAAGTTTGCCATGAAGGTGAATTTTGGATATTTAAAAGGTACCGATTGGGCTGCCAATAATATAGAAGGAAAAGACGAAAATAATTTTGGGATTCTTGGCAGCACAAGGGCTAATGATATAGGCTATAATGGCATCAACGTTTATGGTGATGAGGTATCTAATGATATAAGGGATGTTGCATTGCTAGGGGAAGCTGCTGGATTAGTGCCTGCTGGTACTAATGCTTTGATTCCCTCAGTTGTAGTTAGTAGAACAGGGTATAATGAAAGTGACCTTACCAATTATAATGCAGAAAGTATTAAAGCAGATTGGGGCTTATATTATCGTCCTATTGAAGGTAACAGTCTAGAATTTTCTTATGTAGGCAAGGTCGGTACAGGTTCCACGATTTACCAAGGAACGAATCGATATAATATCAATGGTTTCTTTCAAGAGCAGCATAAGCTCGAGATTAGAAATGATAATTTCTTTGTTAGAGGGTATTTAGTAGCTGATAAGGCGGGAGATTCTTATGATATGGTAGCCACGGCTATCAATGTAAACAGGGCTTGGAAAAGTGATAATGCTTGGTTTGGTGATTATGTAAGTACTTATGCAGGAGCTACATTAGGAGGTGCAACAGATCAAGAGGCGCATGCAGCGGCGAGAACTGTGGCAGAGTCGGGTCGATTCTTGCCAGGTTCACCAGAGTTTCAGAGTGCTTTTGATAAAGTAATCAAAGACCCGGACATTACTACGGGATCACAATTTAAAGATGCTTCAAAATACTACCATGCAGATGCCAATTATAATTTTAGTCATTTAATTGACTTTGCAGATATTCAAGTTGGAGGATCCTTCAGACAGTATAGCCTAAATTCAGGGGGAACTATTTATACGGATACTGACGGTCCAATTGATTATTCAGAATTTGGATTATATACCCAGATCCAAAAGAAAATCGAATTATCGGGAGAGAAAAGCTTGAAATTAACAGGCTCTGTGCGATACGATAAATCTGAATTTTTTGATGGTTTCTTTTCCCCTAGAGTTTCTGCTGGTTTTACACTCAATAGAGATCATAATATTAGGGCTTCAGTTCAACAAGGATTTAGAAACCCAACCACACAAGATCTTTTTATTGGATTATTTACAGGACGGGATGCTTTGGTTGGTTCTGCTCCTGATAATTTAGATAGATATTCCAGATCTTATAATGTTAGTGGCCGAGGCCAATTATTGGGTCAACCAGAAACTATAGTCCAAACAGGAAGAGCGGCTTACGAAAACTCTTATTCATTAAGTTCTTTTAATGACTTTAGAGATTCTGGCAATGCTGCCGACCTACAGATTGCAAATCCAAACATCGTAGCACCAGAGCAAGTCACTTCCTTTGAAATAGGGTATAGGGGCAAAATAGATAAACTAGTTATTGACTTTAGTACGTATTATAACAATTACAAGGATTTTATTTCTCAAGAAGTAGTAGTAGCGCCTTATTACGGGGAAGTAGGTGATAACTCGCTGTCAGTTAGTGCGGTAGCTAATAGAGATTTTGCAAGGTACGGAACGTACACAAATTCTGATGTGGACATCAGCTCTTATGGTGCTTCATTGGGACTTTCAACGAAAGTATTAGGAAATTTTGATTTAAGTGGAAGCTACACGTTTACAAAACAAGATTTTGACCAAGAGGCTAACCCAGATTTTATGTCAAACTTTAACACACCAGAACATAAGTTTAAAGCTTCCTTCGGGAATGCTGAATTGTTCAATAATTTTGGGTTTAACGTAAACTACAGATTTAGTGATGATTACTTCTGGGAGGCGACTTTTGGGAATGGTGTTGTGCCAGAGTTTCACGTTGTGGATGCTCAAATCAACTATTCTGTACCACGTATAAAATCTACCTTTAAAGTAGGTGGTAATAACTTATTTGGAGACGAATACTTTACCGCTTTCGGCACAGGATTTATCGGTTCCATTTACTATGTATCTTGGATCATCAATAACTAAGTGAAAACTAAATCGACTTTTAAGATGAAAAATTTTATATATATATTTCTTATAGCGTTAGTGTTTGTCTTTGTGGCATGTAATGACCCTGAAGATGTCGATATGACTCCTGTGATAGAGTTAGATTTTCCCGACCTCTCAACGGGGTCGGCAGACTTTTCTACGTATGTTTCAGTGGGAAACTCCTTAACAGCTGGTCTCACTGATGGAGCATTATTTATTGCAGGGCAAGAAAATTCCTTACCGAATATATTGGCGAGTAGGTTTGCTTTGGCGGGAGGTGGAGCGTTCGCACAACCCTTAACGAACGATAATATTGGTGGATTGCTCGCCGGTGGAAATCGAATACCGGGTATTAATCCGAGACTGGTTTTTACGGGCTCGCCCCCACCAGTAGGTCTTGAAGATGTCATCGGCCCAGTTATGCCTACAACGGATATTATTCTGAACAACCCTGCCGGACCTTTCAATAATATGGGTGTACCTCTAGCAAAAAGTTTTCATATGATAGCCCCTGGGTACGGCAATATCGCAAATTTAGAGGCAGGATTGGCAAATCCGTTCTTTATAAGAATGACTGGATCCACCCCAGATGCAAGTGTTCTGGAACTAGCGATGGCACAATCACCAACTTTCTTCACCTTGTGGGCCGGAGAAAATGATGTATTAGGATATGCTACGTCCGGTGGGGACGGTACTAATCCGATAACCGATAAGCCGACTTTTGATTTTGCCATTAATACGCTGGTTAGTACGCTAACCTCTGGTGGTGCGCAGGGGGTGGTGGTCAATATACCTTATGTGACCACTATTCCGCATTTTACCGCCGTGCCTTATAATCCTATTGATCCAGAAACCGAAGGTTTTGCAGAACAAGTGCCAACGCTAAATACCGTTTATGGGGCATTGAACCAAGTTTATGCAGCAGTAGGCCAGTCCGAACGTTCCGTAATTTTTTCCGTTACTGAGGCAAATGCCGTGGTTATCATAGACGAGAGCTTGACAGACCTATCGGCCACAATTATTGGGGCTCTAATGGCGAATCCGGCATTTCCGGCTTTTGTTCAGCAGTTAGGGTTGCCTGCGGAAGCGGCTCCCTTGGTTGCCAACCTTTTGGGAACTACTTTTGGGCAAACACGGCCTGCAAACGAAAATGATCTTTTGGTCTTGCCAAGTGCTAGCATAATAGGCGAGATCAATGAAGCTACTTTTAACGCGTTGATAACAGCAGGGCTACCTGCCGAATTAGCGGGACAGTTTTCTGTCGAAGGCATAACAAACCCGTTGGCTGACAAGTGGGTCTTGATCCCTGAGGAGCAAGCTGAGATAAAAGCCGCCACTGATGATTTTAATACCACTATTGCAGCCGCGGCTTCTGCTGCAGGCCTTGCTTTTGTTGATGCCAATATGCTTATAGAAGACTTGGCGGCCGGTGGTGTTACAGATGGTGACTTTACGTTAACAGCCAGCCTAGTTACCGGTGGTGCCTTTTCTTTAGACGGTATACATCCTACGGCCCGGGGAAATGCCTTGGTGGCCAACGAATTCATGAAGGCGATAGATGCGACCTATGGTTCAAACTTTGAGTTATCTGGATCTCTAGTTAATATTGGAAACTTTCCGACCAATTATTCGCCCACCTTACCATAGTTTCGGGCAGCAAGTACACTAAAAAAGGGCGCCAATTTGTAGTGCCTTTTTTAATGCCTAAAAAAGAATATAAAGTAGTTTTCAATTAAAGTTGAAAGACATATCTTTGCAGCCTGAAAAACATAGGTAAATAGTGCTGTTTTTTCGCAGTTAATCAATTGAATTTTTAAACAAAAGGGTAATGTCAAAAGTTACAGGTAAGGTTTCACAGATTATTGGACCGGTAGTAGATGTTCAATTTCAGTCAGGCGATACGCTCCCAAGAATTTACGATTCTTTGGAAATCGCCAATAAAGATGGTTCCATTCTTGTGCTAGAAGTACAGTCGCATACTGGAGAGAATACCGTCAGGACAATCTCTATGGATTCTACCGATGGTCTAAGTAGGGGAACGGATGCTGTTGCGACCGGTGCGGCGATACAAATGCCAGTTGGGGATGACATCTATGGCCGCCTGTTCAATGTAATCGGGGATGCTATCGATGGATTGGGAGATTTGCCCAAAGCCGGAAAAAATGGTCTGCCCATTCACCGTGATGCTCCAAAATTTGAAGACCTTTCTACTTCTACAGAAGTTCTTTTTACCGGGATCAAAGTAATCGATTTGATCGAACCTTATGCCAAAGGGGGTAAAATTGGTTTGTTCGGTGGTGCCGGTGTCGGTAAGACCGTTTTGATTCAAGAATTGATTAACAATATTGCGAAAGGCCATGGTGGACTTTCCGTTTTTGCCGGAGTAGGGGAACGTACCCGTGAAGGAAACGATTTACTTCGTGAGATGTTGGAATCGGGTATTATCAAATATGGTGACGATTTCTTGCACTCGATGGAAGATGGCGGATGGGACCTTACTAAAGTTGACAAGAAAGCGATGAAAGAATCAAAAGCAACTTTTGTTTTCGGACAGATGAACGAACCTCCCGGAGCACGCGCACGAGTTGCCTTATCCGGACTGACGATAGCGGAGTACTTCCGTGATGGAGCAGGTGAGGGGCAAGGTAAAGACGTACTTTTCTTCGTAGATAATATTTTCCGATTTACACAAGCAGGTTCTGAGGTATCGGCACTTTTGGGCCGTATGCCTTCAGCAGTAGGGTATCAACCGACTTTGGCAACAGAGATGGGCACAATGCAAGAACGTATCACCTCGACCAAAAGAGGCTCGATTACATCGGTACAAGCAGTATACGTTCCTGCGGATGACCTTACGGATCCGGCGCCGGCAACAACATTTGCCCACTTGGATGCTACAACGGTATTGTCGCGAAAGATTGCCGAATTGGGTATCTACCCTGCAGTAGATCCATTGGATTCTACTTCTCGAATCTTGACGGCCGATATTTTAGGAAAAGATCATTACAACTGTGCACAGCGCGTAAAAGAGTTGTTGCAACGCTATAAAGAATTACAGGATATTATCGCTATCCTCGGTATGGAAGAACTTTCCGAAGAGGATAAATTGGCCGTAGGTCGTGCAAGACGGGTACAACGTTTCCTTTCACAGCCTTTCCATGTAGCGGAACAATTTACGGGTATGCCAGGGGTATTGGTAGACATCAAGGAAACCATTAAAGGTTTCAATATGATAATGGATGGGGAATTGGATCACCTTCCAGAAGCTGCCTTCAACTTGAAAGGTACCATAGAAGATGCCATGGAAGCCGGGGAGAAAATGTTGGCCGAAGCATAAATAGTAAAAAGTAATTAGTACTAATTACCAACTACTTAATACATAAAATATGTACTTAGAAATCGTATCACCAGAAGCCACTTTATTCGCAGGGGAAGTCACGTCGGTGATCGTACCGGGAGTTGATGGGGAATTTCAGATGCTGAACAACCACGCACCTATAGTTTCTTTACTTCAAGAAGGCAATGTAAAGGTGGATGGAAATATAGCTATTGATGAGGATTACGCTTCAAAATTCTCAAAAGATGCCAATGGAAAGACTGTTCTTTCCATAACTAGCGGTACTGTCGAAATGAAGGATAACAAGATAATTGTTTTGGCGGATTAAGAAGTCAAAGCATATGATATTGAAAATCCCAAAGGTTCAAAAAATCTTTGGGATTTTTATTTTTACCGACTAAAACTTCCAGTGAACGGTAGCCGCGCTATTTTAAAATGACTTTACGCAACGTATTTCCATAAGATGTTTCCAGTAAAAGGGCATAGACTCCTGCAGGCAAGCCAGAAAGATTAAAAGGAATATTATAGGAAAGTTTGCCCCTATATTTTTCGGAAGCCATCATGGCATTATTGGCAAAACTGAATACTTTGTTGCTGATACTTCTTTTTTTGCAGCGTTTACTTCGGCGGTAAGTTTTTCATTACTTGGTTTAGAATATGTAAACTGTGTAAAAAACATATATTTTTTAACCTCTATATTTGGAGTATAAAGAACATATGTTCTTTATACAATTGTTACCTTTTATTTTCTTACATCGAAGTATTTGGTTTCCAATTGCTACAGCTATCCTTTTCGAGAATATCTTCAGTAAGTTCTGTATCGGAAAATGGCGTTTATAAAAAGGAAGGGACCCTTAAAACTTTCTTAGCGTAATGTCTTTAAATTGCACATCCGTACCTTTTGTATTCCAATGGCATAGCAGAGGTATTATGCCTTCTTTTGAGACTCTTGAGCTTTCCAAATCAGTGAGTTGAGCGGTAATAATTCCGTTGATTTTCAGCGTGTGCTGTGAGTCAAGGACAGAGACTGTGTATTCATTCCATTCTCGTTGTTTGATTTTAGCTTGTATCTTCTCTTCTACCAGTATTTCATCGTTTGTTATTTTGTTTCCCTTGTCATCAGTATGAACAATACTGCCTTGAGGAGAAAGAATACTGCGGGATTTAAGACCTCCGTAGCCTTGCTTGTAAATCATGTCGCAGAACTTAATTGGTTTAAAAGCCATATCTGCTTGGTAACCTGCAACGATCCAGTTTTCGGCATCAATAACCTTACTGCGATATTGAATACCAGAGTTTTCGTGAATTATTTTGAATTTGGCCTTAAGTTCAAAGTCTCCAAACACCTTGTCTTCCAGAATTAAATAATTCGTTTTTGTTACAGCCTTATCTGAAAAGCCATGATGGCACCATCTTTAACAGATCAGTATTAAGAATCGCCAGATCAACCCTTGAGTATCTTACCATCAAAAAGTGAAATACTGTCTTCTGTTTTGGTTTTAAAAGAGAGTCAAACTGTCCCCAAGCCATGTGCGAGCAGTAATATGATTGATTTTGTTTTCAAAATGATGATTTGAATTATTCTGAAGTTTACCCAAATTACTGGCTCTTTCCTAGTTCCGTAAGGTATTTCAAAAGGTCAATTAATTCATTCTCATTCAGGGAATCTGTTAACCCGGCGGCCATCATTGAAACCTTACTTGTCTCGCGAGATTTAATTTTGCTTTTTTGCATGGAGACTTCTTCTCCTGTAGAAGTTTTAATTGTAATCTTGTTCGTGTCTTCAAAAATAATTGAGCCCGCGTAAAAGTCTCCGTTATTTGTTGTGATTGTAGATGATTTATAACCTTCTTTTATTTTTTTACTTGGTTCTATTATAGACTCGATGATGTAGTCTGCTGGAGCACTAGCGCCAATACTGCCTAAGTCAGGGCCGATATCAGTTAAGCCCACTCCATTGAGTTTGTGGCATGAGATACAAGTAAGTTCAGGTCTGAGATATATTTCTTTTCCTTTCTCTGCGTCGCCGTCTTTTAATTTTGCGATGAGCTCCTTAGTCCTTTGGCCATTTTCCGACTCAGTAGAGGCAATTTTTACACCTCCTGCTTTAGCCAATGCCGCTATTAATTCCGATGTGCCTTCATGACCAGACCCCTGCACAAATCGAGAAGCTTGTAAAGCGGTTTTTGGGGCTATAGTTTTTCCTTCTAATGCAGAAATTAAAGCTGTAAAGGCCCCTTCTTTCCTTATGATTTTCTTGATTAAGTAAATGATTGTTTCTTTATCAAGTTCTTTGCTTAACAGGTAAGTTATTGCTTCTATCCCTTCCTCTAAATCAACTTGGACCAGCGCAGATACTGCTATCTTATTTGTGCTGATAGAACGGTCTTCATTAATAATCTGAACAAAGAATTTACGAATGTCGTCGGTATTAAACATAGCCAGCGCTTGAGCTGCGCTTTCTTGAATAGCATAGCTTGTATTCGGCTTACGCAGCTTTTCTTTTAGTACATCGATAAATTCTTTACTTTTCCAATAACCTGTAAGCGCACAGGCAGTTTCTTGGATATCCTCATTTTCGAATGTAAAAAGGTTTTGAAGTGCCTTTTCTTTATTCTTAGAGGGGAAGAGATCTCTGTCTCTTGCTGCACTTAGTAGGCCATATGCTGCATCACTTGTGTGAGGGTTGCCCTGTGTACTTGCAATTTCCGCAAGATAATTTAATTGCTCAGGGTTACCGCTTTTTCCTATTACCGTCAATATGCCAGCATCAGGATTTTCGCTATTCTTAAATAATTCGATTAACAGCTGGGTCGTTTGAGGGTCTTCTGTTGCCTTCAGTGCAAAGATGAGTGCGGCATCGTCTCCTTGAGGTTTCAAGTCGCCATTGTGGACTGAAGGGAGCCAATATTTAGATAACATGCGGCAGGTTTGACGCAATGCAAACGAGTAAGAAAGATCCATATTCGCTTTGTAGGCAAGGAGGACAATCTTGAAGGCTTCAACAGAGGTGAATTGACTCAGCGTAGTAATCGCTTCACGTCGCACGCTAGGATCTTGATCCTGAACGGCTGTTTTAAGCAAGTCAAGTGCATCAGGTACTTTTTCATTCCAATAGTAGAGAACCCTAGCAGCGGCTGAGCGAGCTCCTGCTGTTTTCGATTTTAATACAAGTTTTAGTAAGTCTATATCTATTAAGTTGATAGTCTGCACTGTCCAGAGTGCTTCGAGTCGGTGATGATCGTAGTCAGGATCCTGCGAGTCGAGTTTACCCAACCACTCGCTTATTGCCGGTAACACCTCGTTTGCTTCTCTAGTCTTTAACGTTTGTTTGGCCAGGAGTCTCACCCAGTTTTCATCTGCTTTCAGGAGGTCTAATAATTCAGGAATGCTCGACTGCTTATAGTTAGGCTTTTGAACCAGAGGTCTTCCCTTTGCTGTGATTCTCCAGATTCTTCCATGCTGATGATCTCTACGTTCATCACGAAAGTCAACTTCTCCATGTTGTATAATTGGGCTATACCAGTCTGCAATATACAAGGCTCCATCAGGACCCATTGTGAGGTCCACAGGACGGAAGGATTTGTGTGATGACTTTAGAAAAGTGGGCTCGAGGCTGGCTTTATAAGAGCTCCCATCTGCTTCCAGCGTGTAACGGTCTGTTATGTGTGCACGGAAATCGTTGGTAATGATGTTACCCTTCCATGACGAAGGAAAATGTTCTCCGCTGATAATTTCAAGACCACTGGCTTTAGGACTTTTAGGAGTGAGTATAGGAATAGATAGTGATTCGCCAGGAGAAGCCTTAGAAACTGAGTTTGGAAAGCTATGTCCAAAACCATTACCGGCACCATCAGACTCAAAAGACTGACCCCAATAGCTGACGGAGTGCCCCCAGGGATTTACATGTCCCTTTGTGAAGATTTCCAGACGTCGCGTGTCTACATCATAGGTCCAGAGACCTCCGCCATTAAGATGACGCGGGCCATAGGCAGTTTCTACATGTGAAGCAATGTAATAGCCTTGAAGCATATACAGCTTCCCTCCTGGGCCCCAACCAAGGCGGTGGAGGGTGTGGTGTGTGTCTTCTGTTCCAAAGCCAGTGAGTAAGACCTCTGATTTATCAGCTTTCCCATCACCATCTGTATCACTTAGGTGAATGAGTTTGTCACCGTTTGCAACATAGGCTCCACCTTTGTTGTCAGGAAGTACGCCACCAGGGATAATAAGCTTATCATAGAAAATGGAGGACTTATCGGCCACCCCATCATTATCGGTATCTTCAAGTATTACAATCCGGTCGCTAGGTTCCTCATTTACATTTAGTTGAGGGTATATATGGCTACCACAAAGCCAGAGCCTGCCCTCGCTGTCAAAATTAATTTGGGTAGGTTTTTCGATCATGGGGGTCGCCGCAAAAAGGCTTATTTCAAAGCCATCAACGATAGAAAAAGATGCTTGCTCCTCCTTTAGGTCTGGTTTTGGTATGTTATTTTGTGCCTGTAGGTTTTGGGTTAATAGACCGATGCAGAGGAGTAATTGGGATATTTTTTTAATATTTCTCATTATAAGCCCTTTAGTAATAATGTAATTGCTGCCTCTTGTTTTGCTATGAATGGCTCAATCTGTGCAGGTTCTTCCTGGGCTGTCCGCTGTTCATCTTTGCGTTCTCCGTATACAAATGCATCATTGCGCGGTCGCCAGCGGTGAAAGAAAAGGGTGTTCTTCTTGATAATAGTATTTCGAATATGGTCAGCCTTTTTAGAGTCAATTTTAATCGCAAGTGGAGGGAGTGTTAATGCTTCTGCAATCAGATCTCCTGCTTTGCGGTATCCTTTTGATGACAGATGTATGCCGTTTGTTGTGTATTTATTCTCTTTGCTGAACGGGGTAAATAGATCAATGAAACGGTAATTTCCCTTAACGGCTATCTCTTTGGTAGTTTCTGCATACTTTTTAAGTTCCTTATTTTGTGCTTCTATGTGCTCTGTGGGTATTCCAAAACCTTTTTCCATAGGTAGGGTAGAAATAAGAATTAGTTCGTGGCAGTGCTGACTGAGCATTTCCAGAAGATGATTTAAACCTTGACCGAACTTATCAATGCCTGTATCATCAAAGGATTCATTAAAACCATAGGCGATGAATATTTTGTCGGGTTTAAGTTCGGTTATTTGTTTATTCAATATCCCGAATCCTTCGTCAGGATTTCCAAATCGTCCCCCTCCACGTGCCCTTGTGCGTGCGTGTGCGTAGACATTATCTCCGCTCCAGCCAATGTTGCGGAAAGTTATATTTTTTTCAGGGAAGGAAAGAGAGAATGTGGTTTCGATTTCGCCACCTTCTAAGGCATTTTCAAAGAAAGCATTCCCAAGAAAGACAACTTTTTCATTTTGTTTAAAGACAAGTGATTCCAGAGAAGAATTGGAAGTACAGGCTGACAGAAGAACACCTATTAGCAGTAATAAAATACTGACTGTGGATATTGGTCTCATATTTGAATCTGATTTGTTAATAACAAATTGGTTTATTATTTATTTCAAATATACTTAACACATTGAATATACTATCCTCTATTGTACTTTAGGTATGACCAAAGAACAAATGCCCTGTATTCCTAGAATTATGCCACAGGAAAATATGTGGAACGAGATCGTTACCAGGTAAACGGAATCACTTACGTTTATCAATCAGATTTTGATTTGTTGATTTTGGTAACTAAAAACCGCACAGCCGATAGCGAAACTTTTATCGACAAAACTTCAAGAATACTAAAGGCAGAAAGAGCGCAAACACCTATTAGGCCCATAATAAAAGGTGTTGCTTTTACAAACGAACTACTAGAAAAAGTAGAACTAAACGTAGCCGAAACAAAACAAAAAGCGCAAGAAAATTTTGATGAATGGTTTGATAGTGCGAATGAATTCTTGACTAGCTTTCTAAGTAATTTTGATCGATAAAGTTTTGAAATTACAGCCTTTGAGCTTCACGAAGCCACCGAACGTTTTTACCATAACAATTCCTAGGTGCTTACCAACTACAAAATAAGCTCCACGATTTAGAGGATATAGGAAAGTTTGCTGGCTCCTTAGATTTAGAATTTAAGAAACTATTTCCTCGTCAAACTGAACAAGAAAAATACTGCTATCATTTACTCCTTAGAGCGTACATAGATTCTGGCTACAAGAAAGGTTACTCCATTACGAAAGAAGAATTAGAGTTTATGTCTTCGAGAGTTGCAAAGTTGAGAGATTTGAAGGAGCAATTTGCAAGGAGAAAACAGAAAGTTTTTTTAGAAAAATAAAAAGGTAACATTGCCTAAACTCCATAGCTGCCACAAGGGCCGCAGCAGCGCCGTTTAGCTTAGCGTTATAATTATTTCAATCCAATTAACCTCTCCAATCCTGCCCGGCCGAACGATAAGTCTTTAAAACCTGAAACCCAACAGCATAATGTGCCTGTAGCGAGCGCGTATTTTTGGCATCGACCTCTGTTATAATGGTATCGAAATCGGGGCATATGGAAACCTGCATGGTTTTATACAATTTTCGAAAAATATCTTTTTTACTTAGTTTTTTCGCTTTAATATTTTGATGAATTCCTTTCGTGGCATTTCTTCCGCACCGAGACTGGCCAAATGTTCCGTATACAATTGGCAGTCGATCATAGTATAATCTTTCCGCTCCAATTCTTGGGCTAATTGTATAAAAGCAAATTTTGAAGCATTACTGACCGTACTGAACATGCTCTCTCCACAAAATACATGTCCAAGATCTATGCCGTAAAGTCCGCCGACTAGAGTATCGTTTTCCCAAACCTCGTACGATTTGGCAATGCCTTTTTTATGCAATGCCATATAGGCCCTTCTCATGTTCTCGGTAATCCAAGTACCTTGTTGTTCTTTTCTAACGATATACGAACACTGATCGATTACACTTTCAAAGCAGCTGTTTTTTGTCAAACGGAATTGCCCGCTTTTTATAACCTTTCGCATACTCTTTGAAATCTTAATATTCTTCGGAAACAAGACCATTCGTTGAGGTGGACTCCACCACAAAATCATGGAATCATCATTGAACCAAGGGAAGATTCCATTGGTATAAGCTAGCAAAAGCCTTTCTATAGATAGATCGCCACCTACGGCCAAAAGCCCTTCGGCATTTGCATTTTCTACCTCTGGAAATTCTAGCGCGTAGGTTAAAAAGAAAATAGCATTATGTTGCGAATTCTTTTTCATCTCAAAAAATTAAAAGCCCCATAATATAGAATACACTTCCAACAATCATGAACAAAAGGGTATAGCGCAAGGTTTTCTTAGCCTCCAGTTTTGTTATTCCCAATTGTTGTCATTGCCCAGCGGTTCGTTCTCAAAGGTAAATAGCAAGGCCAGCGCTGTGGTCAAAAACGTAAGAAGTACCGCAATACTAAAAGGTGATGGCGTACCTATTAAAAAGTTGCTCAATGGCAGGAGTCAGGTTCATTACCTGAAAGTAATGAAAAACTGAACGAGACGAAAAGCCCTATCAGAATCTTAAAACCTGATAGGACTAGAAGTCGATAACTTGTATGATGGCAGGATTTCCGCCTCAGCGGGAATATCAAATAAATATTTTTCTAAAACGGCAGATCGTCGTGCTCTTCTTCGTTCAAGTTATCTGCGGGAGCGAAAGCTTCTGCAGGTGGTACCGGAGGCATATTTCCAGAACCTTGCTCAGGTTGAAGATTTTCGATTCGCCAACCTTGAATGGAGTTAAAATACTTTACTTCGCCCTGTGGGTTTGTCCATTCACGACCTCTAACGTTGATGCTGATTTTCACGTCTTGGCCTACATTATAGCTGTTCAATAGGTCCGTTTTATCTTGTACGAATTCCACCATAATATGCTGTGGATATTGCTCTTCAGTGGTTATTACAATTTCTCTCTTTCTAAAACCGTTGTTCCCAAAGGTTTGGGTCTCTCCGATCATTTTTACTTTTCCTTGAATTTCCATGATTATGAATTATATGTGAACTAATTATTAAAGTTTTTAAAAGTAGTTTTAATCACTAAATCCACCTAAAAAAATAAGCACAAGTTATTAACGGTTATTAGCAATAATGTATAACGGAATTTAATACCCAACGATGTTTGGCCCCAAAGCTTATTTTGAACGAATTCCTATGTTTTTCACAAAACGGCGCAGAAATCAATCTCTTGGGAGGCCCAATACGTAGGTGCCCAGTTGCTTCCCTTTCTTCTTTTTGGCAATGCCTTTATCCCACTTATAATTATCCGTGCCAAGTCCGTTAAGCATTTCTTCAACATCTTTTTGGCTGTACATTCTCGGCATAGGGCCGCCCGAACCCGAGCCAAGATCTACAATAGGTGATAGCCCACGTGTTGCTAGCACCTGAGCGATAAGTGCGGCCAATACCTCGCTTATGCCCATCATTTTGTATAGCACAACAATTAAATTGGTCATACAGGTACGGAGCCAACTTGGGAACCAGCAGAAATCTTCAAATTCGAATAGTTGAATTCTTTTCATTTGGTTTTATTATGTACTCTATTTATAAACTGTAACATCAATCGAACAAACTATTGATATACTATTTTTTGACAATTTCATTATCAATCCTTATTACGCTAGTCTATTTACCAACAAAATCTTCCAAGCAGAATTTATATCATTATTTTTCAAATATTCCTGAGCCTTTAGCTCGAGTTGCCTTCGCTCTCCTCCACTGATAATAGACCGTATTTCCATGTGTGATGCTATAAAATCATCAACATCTTCCGAATCTGGTATTTTCTCCACATTGCCCAACCGGCCCAAATCGTTACCGGTAAGCACGTTACTCGACCGAATGTAATCGGGAATTTGGTCGATACCAATCCCCAAAGACGAAAGCGGTTTAGGCACCTCGAAAAGGCCCTCGTTAGCCCTACTGTACCAGTTACCCCCCATACGGGCAATTTGATCGATTTTATGCTGGTCGATACCTCCGTTTACATCTAGCACGTTTGGGTCGATATGGATTTTAACGACTTCTGAAAAAACCAAATTTCCTGCCCCGCCTTCTTTTCCAAGGGCCTCAACCTTTGTTACTTTACATTCGAATTGTACGGGAGATTCAGCTACACGATATGGTTTTACCAGGTCCGACCTCAACATGGTCAAACCTGCTTTTTTAAACTCGTTTTCTCCCTTGGCATATTCCGTGCTAGCCAAAGACATCTGTTGTACCATATCGTAGTTCACTATATTTATGACTACTTCACTCGTCAGCAATACATTTTGCAAAGTGTGTTTGGTCGAATTATCACGCACCCGTCGTGCAGGAGAAAAAATCAGGATCGGCGGCTTGGCGCTGAAGACATTGAAAAAGCTAAAAGGTGAGAGATTAGGCCTTCCCTTTTCATCGATTGTACTGGCAAATGCGATAGGCCTTGGCCCGACCGCGCCCAGTAGATAGCCATGTAGTTTTGCTGTCGCGACCTCGCCCGGAAGTACTGAAATCATTTCTTTCGCCATAAAATAAAGATACGAAATTTGCTTCCATTTCAGGCAACAGCTGTCTTGTCAACATACCATTTTTATGCTATTTACGTTATATTTGATGAGAACCTATTTGATGGAGCGAATCAGCTGTACGAACGGGCCGTAAAAGACAATCCGCTGAATGAATTTTAATCCTAAAAACAAAACCTCTAATTTTATTTTACTGATAGCCTCGTTTGTTATCGTAAGCCTTATTCTTTGGAACACCAATAGCTTTTTTAAAGAATTCAAGGAAGAAGGGCGCCTAAAAATGGAAATTTGGGCCACCGCGCAGTCGGAGTTTCAGCAATCTTCGGAAGATACCGATTTGGGTAACTTACACCTCAAGGTCTTTCAAAATAATACCTCGACCCCCATGATCTTGGTAAACAAAGACGGTTCGGTAAAGACCAATAACATGCCCCCGGAAAAGATTGCGGATTCTGTCTACATTCAAGATCGCATCCGGAAATTCAGGAATGAGAACACTCCGATATCTATCGACCAACAAGGCGAGCATTTAGCCACCTTATACTATGGAAACTCTGAGGTATTGAATAAATTGAAGTATTATCCTATCGCTCTATTACTCATTATCTTTCTCTTCGGAGCGGTTATTTTCTTTTTCTTCAAGACCAATAAGGCCTCAGAACAGAATAAACTGTGGGCGGGCATGGCCAAAGAGACCGCCCACCAAATCGGCACGCCTTTATCTTCACTTTTGGGATGGAACGAACTGCTCAGAGCTGAAGATATCAATCCTGAAATTACCAAAGAAATCGAAAAGGACATCTCTCGCTTGGAAACCATTACCGAACGGTTTTCGAAAATAGGCTCGTTGCCCAAACTCGATAAACGCGATATCGTTGAAGAGACTAAAGATGCTTATGAATACTTAAAACTTCGTAGTTCGAAACTAATTCATTTTTCGTTCGACTCGAAGGTCGAACCTACAAAAGTGCTTTTGAACCATTCACTCTATCACTGGACCATAGAAAACCTTGTTAAAAACGGTATCGATGCGATGAAAGGAAAGGGAGACATCGGAATAGAAATTCTGGCCGACGGAAAACATGTACATGTACAGGTTTCCGATACGGGTCATGGTATTCCGAAAAGTAATTTTCAGTCTATTTTCAATCCCGGTGTCACCTCGAAAAAAAGAGGCTGGGGATTAGGGCTTTCACTCGTTAAACGCATTGTGGAAGAATATCACAACGGAAAAATAAAGGTGCTTTCATCAAGCAAGGAAGGCACGGTGATGCAGGTCTCTTTGAAATTGCTTGATAAAGTTTAGAAGCAGTCATTTGTAATCTTTACCGTACTTTTTCATACATTACAGTATTATTTTTAGTTATTACAAATGGTAAAAGAAAAATTAGTGGTAATCAAGGAAGCCGACCTGACGAATAATTGTCCGGAATGCTTCAACCAAGATTTAAAGCTTTCTTTCTACCAGAAACATCGTTATGGCAAACTTTCCCATAAAATTACTAGTGAGGTAACCCATAAGATAATATGTAATAAATGTGATTCAAATATCTACCCAGTAAGTTGGACGGATGACATCGAACGTAGTTTCAAATATTACCAAAAGATGGTAAAACCGGAACGAAGCTCGTTAAAGTTCACTTCTCTGTTTTGGATACTGATACTTTTGCTGACTGCGGTAGTAGGCGCAGGAATTTACATCTTCTTGGAAGGCATCATCAAATTTTAGCCTTTATGGCCTCGGCAGTTGCCTCAAACTCTTCTTGAGTTAATGATACCTTGTGCAAAAAAGTAGCTTCTTTCATCTCGTTTAGGGGAATAAGGTGCACATGTACGTGTGGAACTTCCAAACCTATTACGGTCATACCAACTCGCTTGCAATCGATGGCCGATTCGATGGCCGCACCTACTTTTCTTGAAAAGGCCATTAGACCCATATAGGTAGCTTCATCTAGATCCATAATCTTATCGACTTCTTTTTTTGGGATACATAGCGTATGCCCCTTGGCATTGGGATTAATATCTAAAAAAGCGAAATAGTTATCGTCTTCCGTTAGCTTATAACATGGAATCTCGCCGTTGATAATTTTAGTGAAAATACTCGCCATTTTAAAAAGTTTATGGGTTTAGGCCAAAGTCTGTTATTGTCGATTAACCCCAAAGCCTCGAAGTTAGCTGCTTACGACCTTTTTGCCTTTTCTTTTCTTTTTTGTCTTGATTCCTTGTCAGGTTATAAAAACATAGCCGGTCGAACCGGATGTTTTTAACTTCTGGTAATCTCAAGAATATCAAATTTCAAAGTGCCATTTGGAACAGTTATCTCTGCGGTATCACCGACTTCTTTACCTAAAAGCCCTTTGCCGATGGGAGAATTTACTGAAATCTTTCCGGTTTTCAAATCTGCTTCGCTTTCAGCGACCAAAGTATATTTCATCTCCATACCGTTATTCTGGTTTTTTAGCTTTACCGTTGATAAGACCAAAACCTTCGAAGTATCTAATTGAGATTCATCTATCAAGCGCGCGTTAGAAAGAGTTTCTTCCATTTTAGAAATTCTCATTTCCAATAATCCCTGTGCTTCCTTGGCGGCATCATATTCCGCATTTTCAGAAAGATCACCTTTATCTCTGGCTTCACCAATGGCTTGTGAAGCTTTTGGGCGCTCGACATCCTTTAAATGGTTTAGATCTGCCCTTAATTTTTTTAGCCCTTCGGCAGTATAGTAAGATACGTTACTCATAATAGTTTCGTTTAAGAAATAGGTTCTAAGCCATTTAAACAGTATCAAAACAAATTCGGAGGTTAGAAAAGAGGCGTAAAGACAAAAGGAAAAAGTGCTTTTTGAATTTAAAAGTGATATCAAATCGCGTTTCTCTCGCTTTAACTCATATGTCGTGTGCTCTTAAAAACTTAAATCCGACAATCCGTTATACTAGTTGGTAGAACCGATACAATAATTAAATAAGAAAATCCTCTACCAAAACCGTAATATAATTGGCTTTTTTAGAGAGGATTTAACACAAATATACATAATTTTTACTCAATTTTGTTTCGAACAGTTTAAATAGATAAGGCCATATGCCACGTTTTTTGAGTCTTGTAGTCCTCGTTTTATTGCTCTCATGCGACAATGATTCGGGTAATCGCAATCCTTTTTTACAAGAGATCGGATTTCGGTTTGACATGAACCTGAATCTGCCTTTATACAGCCCTTTGACTAATTTGGGTAATGCCTTATATATCGATAGCCCGGGTATCGGCACCCGTGGTGTTTTTGTAATTAAATCGAATTTTGACCAATATCGTGCTTTTGAAGCCAGTTGCCCCAACCATGTGCCGAACGCATGTTCGACAATGAGCCTAAACGGACAGGTCGTTACTTGTTCTTGCGAAGACTATCAGTATAGTTTGTTTACGGGTCAACTATTGAACAGGCCCGATGATGGAGAGCGCTACTACGACCTGTTGGAGTATCGCGCTACGCAAAACGGCAACGTAGTGGTAGTTACGAATTAATATTTCAATTTACACACTTCCTAAAATCGAATCCATTACCCAACTGGTATGCAGCGCTGTTTTTCCGGTAGAGGGATGAGTTTTGCCACCGAACAAATGATCCTTCAAACTTTCTACATGAAACTGTTGCACGTGCTTCGGATGTTCAATAAACTCTTTTTGTTCCCCATTTTCATTGCGAAGATGGATTTCTTTCTCTTCAAAAATGGCAAAGGTTATTTTTCCTTTACTACCGAAAATTTCAACCAGATCTTCCCCTCTGTCACAACCGAAATTCCAGCTGCCTTCGCCAGTAATACCATTTGCGTGTAGCCAACTAGCAGTAAAGGCATCATTAGCCGTATATAGCCCTTGCTGGTTCAGTGCGAAGCCCGATACATTTTCGAAATCGCCCAACAAATAGGCAAAAAGGTCAAGGCCATGGCTTGCTAGGTCATCAAAATAACCCCCTGGGGCAACTTTGGCGTCGGTACGCCAATTGTATTCACCAGTCAAATCAACTTCGCTCGGTGGCTTACTCAAGAACCATCGAATGTGCCGTATATCGCCAATTTCTTTAGCTTCTAACCATTGTTTGATTTTCCAAAAACGAGGTAGCGATCGACGGTAATAGGAAACAAATAGCGGTATTTTTTTGTCCTCAAAAGCTTTGAAGACCTGTAAACTATCTCTGTAACTGGGTGCCATCGGCTTTTCAATACAGCAGGGTTTACCAGCCTCGGCCACTTTTAATGCATATGCCGCATGGCTGTCAGGTGGTGTGGCGATATACACGGCATCGATATCTTCATCAGCGATCAAATCATCTGCGTTAGAGTAATATTTGGGCACATTATGGCGTCGGGCATAATCGGCAGCTTTTTCAGCATCGCGGCGCATAACAGCTATTAGTTCAAAGCCCTCGGTGCTTTGATAGGGCGGGCCACTTTTTACTTCGGTTACGTCTCCGCAGCCAATGATACCCCAGCGGACGGGTTTTCGAGTTATATTTTCCATAGATAAAAAAAGATGGTTTTATCCTGAGAACAAAAGTAATGTGCTTTTGTTCTCAGGATTTTCGTGTTCTAAAGTTAATACTTTAAAACCGCACTGTAGCGCCCAATAAAAAGTTGGTGCCGGCCTGCGGATAGTAACCTGCACCTTCAAAAGTCTGTAAAGATCCCGAAGAATCGTCATCGAACGTAAAGAAATAGCCGTTAGACACGATATCCTCATTAAAAATATTATTTACAAGCCCCGAAAAGGTGATGCTTTTAATTATCGAGTCAAACTCAAGGGCATATTGAACGTTCAAATCTGATTGCGAATACGCCTCTAATGTCGAAACTTCAGAATCAATATTGCCCATATACTGTTTCCCAACATACTTTGAAAGCACTGAAATTTGAAAATTATCTACAGGCATATATGTAAATCGATTGCCAATAACGATATTGGGCGAGTAAGCAATATTGGTATTACCTAAATCTTGTAAAATTCCATCTCGCTGAAAGACAAAATCAATGTTCTTGTTCGTACTCAGCGCAATATTTGGATGCAATTGAAACTTACTACCGAAAAGAATATCGGCATCAAGTTCCAAACCGGCGCGATAACTATCTCCTACATTGGCTCTTAAGGGTGCCCCGACATCATTTAATTCTCCCGTAGTTACCAATTGGTCTTTATAGCCCATATAGTAAGCGTTCGTATTCAATTGAAAATTCGGAGAAACATAGCGCCATCCCAACTCGAAATCGTTCAATTTTTCTGGCTTGGGATTGCCACTTTCGTAATCGTTTCTATTGGGTTCACGATTCGCCACCGCATAGCTGAAATAGAAATTGTTGTTCACGTCTAGATCATAGACCACCCCGGCTTTTGGATTAAAGAAATTGAAGGTATCATCCACTGGACCCGTGTCTTCTCCATTTGCGCTATACCGAACAGTTCGATATTGAAGATCTCCGAAAAGACTCCATTTATCGTTCAGTGCATAGTTTGCCTTGGCGTAGATATTAAAGTCCGTCTTTTTTGAATCGTCATCATAATATCGATCTCGAATTTCACTGTTGGAGGCAAATCGCGCCCAAATGACTTCGCCGAAATGGCCACCTTCGTATTTGTTCCATCCACCGCCTAAAATGACACTCAATCCTTCTTTTCGATAATTAGCGGAAAAAACGGTACCAAAAAAATTATTGTCGAGCCATCGTCGGCGAATCAAATCTGTGGTATTTAGAGTATCCCCACTTACGATTAATTCGTTAAAACCATAGTCGGTAAAATCTTCATCTTCTTTGTATTGCTCAAAATACCCACGACCTCGTGTATAGTGTAATGCGACATTAGTGCTCCAGCTATTTGACAATTGTTCATTCCAAAGTAATTGCGCATGGTCTTGTTTGTAGTTATCGACCTCATTGTCATAGAATTGGGTGTTTCCAGCATCATCTGTATAGATCCCTGCGGAATTGAAAGTCCGGTCATTTTTCAAGGTCTCGGCGTCGATGCCGTTCCAAGATTGATACGTGATTTCGTGGCCCCCGAAAAGCAAGGCTTTAATCAACGTATTGTCATCTTTATATGCCGCCTGCAAGAAATAGGATTCCAGTGCTGAGGATGCCCTATCGACGTAACCATCCGAGGTTATTCTCGAAAGTCTTCCCGAGACCTCGACATGGTCGTTCAAAAGGCCGGTACTGAACTTGATATTGTTTCTTAAGGTATTAAAACTGCCAAATGAAGAAGAAATTTGTCCGTATGCTTCTTCCGCTACCCCATCGGTCAAAAGATTTAAGCTAGCTCCAAAGGCACCGGCACCATTGGTAGAAGTACCCACCCCGCGCTGTAACTGCAAACTCTCGGTCGATGAGGCAAAATCGGGCATATTGACCCAGAACGTACCATGCGATTCCGAATCGTTATAGGGAATACCGTTAATAGTCACATTGACCCTTGTGGCATCACTGCCGCGAACGCGAATTCCGGTATACCCGACGCCGGCGCCCGCATCTGAAGTGGTCACCACACCCGGTAAAAAATTCATAAGAATAGGAATATCTTGACCCAGATTTCGGGGGGCAATGTCTTCTCTAGTGAGATTGGAAAAAGTAACGGGCGTTTCTTTGGTAACGCGAATGGCCTGTACCAAAACCTCATCGAGAACGACTTTCGTTCCTTCCAAAGAATCCGTTTGTGTTTCTTGAAATTGGGCCGATAGGCCCATGGTCAGCCAAAAAATGGCCAATGTTATGAATATAGTTTTCATCCGTAAAAAAATTACGAATAAAAGGGGCTATTATTCTAAGTTAAAAATAAGTTTTGTTCAATTAAGAACGGTAGATAATCCAAGTTGCACTGTAGTGCTATCCCTTGGCGGCATTACCCGCCCAGGTTCATTGGGTATAATCTCAGCCTGTCGAAACAAGCACCCCTTTGAGATGGGGCAAAGATAGTTGGGCAGTTTTACATTTCATAACTAAAACCATTAAAAAATGTGTGAAACCATAATTCAATAATTAACGGTTCATTATAAACCCTATTTGCTTTATATACGTATTTTTAGTAGCGCCTATTGCAAAACATAGCTATGGTAAACGAATCGAAACAATCTAAAAATATATTTACACTAAAAATTGTAATCAGCTATTTAGTACTTGCACTTTTGACGGCTGCTGTCGGGTTATTTATTTACTCTGAAATAAAAACGTATGTTTCAACCGAAACGGTTGACAGGAATGATGATAAACTGCTAAAAACAAGTTCTCTGGCAACCAACCTTTACGAAGCCGAAAGTCTATCGAAATTAGCCTTACAAAGTAATACCAAAATCAACTTTGATGCCTACATGCTAAAAATCGATTCGATACAAATCGAAATCGACACGCTAAAACAATTGATGCTAGGCAGCCATCAAAAAGGTCTTTTGGATAGTCTTCAGGTGCTTTTAAAGCAGAAAATGGCCAATAATAATGAGCTGAGAAAGCTTAAGGTTAAAAGTTCTTCCAGCAACTCTCTGGACAAGGCTTTAAAGGAATTCGAAAAAATTGAAGAATCTTTCGGGAAGTTTTCTGCTGAAAATTTGTTCTCTAACTTTGACCAACTATCACCAAATGTGCAGCAATCACTTCGTGAATATGCAGAACTTATCAGCAATAATGCCCCAAACAATACTAATGGAACGGCTAATGCCGAGTATGTCGATTCGATAGTGAACGTTTCAAAAGCCATGTTGAGAAAAGCGAAATTAGACGATTCAAGGTCACAACGTTTTTTGGCGCAGAAAGAGATCGAAATGAACAGAAACGATCTCGAATTATCACAACAATTACGAAATATCGTTGCTGCCTTTGAGCAAGAGATAATAGCCAGCAGCTACAACAATAGCCTTGAGAAAGGGGAAACACTAAGAAGAACTACACGCATAGCGGGGCTAGCGGCACTTTTAGGGTTTTTTATCGTCGGTATTTTTTCTTTTCTGATAACACGCGATTATTGGAAAGTTCAGACCTATAGGGTGCGTTTGGAGAAAGAAAAGAAATTTTCGGAGTCACTCTTAAAAAGTCGGGAACAACTAATCTCGACCGTAAGCCACGACCTTCGCACCCCTTTGAATACTATTAGTGGCTATTCGGAGCTTTTGGAAAGTACGGATCTATCGAAAAAACAAACGGGGTATATAAAAAAAGTGCAATCTGCTTCGGAGTATGTAGGCAATTTAGTCAATGGTCTATTGGATTTTTCAAAGTTGGAGGCCGGGAAATTGAATATTGAGAAAGTTCCCTTTATTCCTGCCCACCTCATACAAGAGACTGCGGAAAATCTACAGGCCCTAAATACAAATAAAAGATTACGGCTGGTATTGGATATTGCTCCCGAACTAGAACAAACTGTTTTAGGCGATCCTTTCAGAATTCGACAAATACTTACGAACTTACTGGGCAATGCCTTTAAGTTTACCGAACATGGCCGTATAAAAGTTTTAGCCAGTGTCGAGAAAGGAAAAGGGAACGGTATATTGACCAAAATAGCTGTATCCGATACCGGAATCGGAATTGCAAAGGGAAAGCAACATCTTATTTTCAAAGAATTTACGCAAGCCGATAGCAATACCGATAAGAAATTCGGAGGTCACGGTCTTGGCCTGACCATTTCGAAAAAACTGGCAGAACTGCTCAATGGTAACCTGACCCTTGAAAGTAAATTGGGCGAGGGCAGCACCTTTAGTCTTCAACTCCCCTTTGAAATTACAAAAGCGGTGCACGAAACCGACAAAGAAATGCCCTATATGGCGCCTAAACTGCGCATGTTGATCATTGATGACGATACCGCGCTTTTGCATATGTTACGGGAATTGACTGAAAGTATGGGTATTATCGCCCATACCTTTACCAATTTTCTCTCTATTGAAAAAGATTCCCACCTTGCATACGACATTGTTCTGACCGATATTCAGATGCCGCAAGTAACCGGTTTCGAAGTTCTTAAAAAGCTGCAATCCGGAGACTATACGCATTATAAAGACCAACCTATTATCGCTATGACCGGTCGAAGAGATTTGGGCCCAGAAGCTTACATCGGCGTAGGTTTTAACCAAGTCTTACAAAAACCCTTTTCTAGGGGCGAACTAATCGCGACTTTGAAATTAATGGGAATCGCTACGGAAAAAGCACCCAAAAAAGAGGATAATACCCTTATAGATAATGTACAAGAATCAAAACTATACAATCTTGATATTATCCATTCTTTCTTAGGCACAAATGAAGATGCCATTTATGAAGTACTGCAGACTTTTTTGAATGATACACACACGAACATGGGGCTATTAAAAGAAACAGTCGCATCGAAAGACTATACGCAGGTCAATCAGGTCGCTCACCGAATGTTACCGATGTTCAGGCAATTGAAAGTGACAACATGTGTTTCGATTTTAGAAAAAATGGAAGTCGCTACACCTGAAATTATGAATGAAAGTACTTTGACCAATTCGCTAGAACTGCTCAAAACGAATGTTTCGGTATTGGTATCAGAATTGGAAGGCCGATTGGCTACAAGTCCAGATTATAGTGGTTGATTTTGTTGTAAAGAGTCTTTCGGGTTACCTGTAGCAACTTGGCTGCTTTAGATTTATTGAAATTCGTTTTCTTTAGGGCCTTTATGATACGGTCTTTTTCGAATTCTGATTTTGAAAAGCTATCGGCCACCGATTCTTTTTCTTGGGGCTGTAAGACTTCCTTCGGAAGGGCTTCAATTTTGACCTCGTCTCCCGTAGTCAATAAAACCGCACGTTTTACCACATTTTGTAGTTCCCGAAGATTACCGGGCCAGCGGTATTGTTGAAAGGCTTCCCATACTTCGCTTGAAAATCCTTCTACATTTTTATCGAGGTTTGCATTCGCTTTCCCTAGAAAATTCTCTGCAAAGAGTACCAAATCTTCAAATCGGTCCTCTAAAGAAGGAATCTCAACAGAAAATTCATTTAACCTATGGTAGAGATCTTCGCGAAAACTTCCATTTTCAACGGCTTCGATCAAATCTTCATTAGTGGCGGTAATAATACGCACATCTACCTTGATTTCTTTTGTACTCCCAACCCTTTTGATTTTTCGCTCTTGTAGAGCGCGAAGCAATTGAATCTGATTTTCATAGGTGAGGTTACCTACTTCATCTAAAAACAAAGTACCCTTGTTAGCCGCTTCAAAGTTGCCCATTTTGTCTTCGATGGCCCCTGTAAAGCTACCTTTGATATGGCCAAAAAACTCGCTGGTGGCCAGTTCTTTGGGAATGGCACCGCAGTCCACGGCGATGAAATTGAAATCTCGACGCTTGCTAGTATCGTGTATTGCCTTGGCGGTCACTTCTTTTCCGGTTCCGCTTTCGCCGGTAATCAAAACGGACATATCTGTCGGGGCTACCAATTTTATATAATCATCCAATTTTTTTGATGCCTCGCTTATACCCTTTACGATTTTCTTATCATAACTGACATCGACCTTCTGTTGTTCTCTCTTTTGATTGCCGCTGTCTTCTAAAATTGGTTCGGTAATACCTATATCAGATTCTCTAGGCATCCCTGCCTTTAAAGCATTGTCAAGTACCATCACAATTTCATCGGGAGTAAAGGGCTTTGAAATATAATCAAATGCTCCTTTTTTCATGGCGTTTACTGCGGAGCCCACCTCCGCATAACCTGTCATTACTATAACTTGGGTCTTCGGGTTTACCTCTTTGATGTCTGTCAATAACTGTATACCATCGTAGTCGGGCAGGCGAAGATCGGTAAGTATAAGGTCGAAATCGGTTTTCTTGAACATTTCTTTTGCATCGGGCGCAGTGAAGCTAGTCTCTACTTCATAGCCGCGTTTGGTCAGAAACTTTTGAAGCATCTGGCAAAATGCTGCATCGTCTTCAATTATCAAGAGGTTTGGCATAAAGGCGTTCTTGTGTTCTGTATCTATCTACGTAAAAATACCACAAGAAAGCTGTTTCCTCTCCAAATTTTTCTTAAAAGATAGCTTGTCGTAACTCTCCAAAACAAAAAAAGGAACCGTTTTAAAACGGTTCCTTTCTTCAAATCTTTTGGGTACTATTCCCAAATCGATTGAGCTATTCTTACTGCTCTACCGAGTTACCTTCTTCATCAACGATAAGGGCACCAGAAGTTCCATCTTCTAAAGAAACTTCCAATTTGTACTGATTCTCCTCGTTTTTGTGCGCCTTGTTGATTGTAGCGCCAGGATAGTTAGTTTCGATCATCGTAGTAACTGCTTCGGGTACTTCTTCAAGAGTGATTTCAGCAAAGCTGTCTTGTGCGACTGTTTCAGTAGCTGCTTCTTGGGCATCTGTTGCTTGCTCTTCTTGTGCGAATGCTGTTAAACTTCCTAATGCAAATACGGCTGTGATAAATAATTTTTTCATGGTGTTCTAATTTTATATTTGTTGTTAAATGAATTCTTCTTACCTATTGAAAATATGATACCAATAATTAAAATAAATATAAGTTATTGACTATCAATTACTTATATTTATTTGTGCTATTTCTTGCTGTGTAGATGTGGGAAAAGCTTCACGAATCGGGTAATTATTGCACAGTTTCGGAGTTCTATGCTCTCTAACCATTTACCATGAATTCTAAAACATAGGATATATCAGACTTAAAAAAATCCTTGGAATCAGGAAAATAGATGAATGCAGTATGGTTCGGTGTACTATTTTTGAATTGACATTTCGTAGAAGAAAGCAAAGCCTTTGACCTGTCATTCTAACATATCACAAATCTGATGAGTTTGTACAACTAAACCGGAAATTTTCAGGAAAGACAATTGACCAATCGAAAATCGTTGACTCATCACTGATTACTTCACTATCGCTTATGATAAACTTAATGTCTTCAGCAAAAAAAGATAATCATTACTAAAATTCGATAGAAATTTCTATAAACATAGAAAGGGGCTGTGAAAACACAACCCCTTTCTGACCAAACCAACTTGATACAAAACAAATAACTCAAGTTATTTACATTTCGATCCAGTTACCGTTCTCGTCAGCGTATAAAGTACCAGAAGTGCCATCTTCAAGAGATACTTCTAACTTGTATTGCTTTGCTTCGTTCACATAAGCCTTATCGATAGATGCTGTAGGATAGTTTTTACCAACTGCAGCAGTTATTGATTCGGGTAATTCTTCTGCCGCAACCTCAGCAAAATCGTCTTGTGCCGCTACTGCTTCAGTTGCAGTTTCTTCCACTGCCGTTGCTGCTTCTTCTTCCTGTGCGAAAGCGGTAAGACTTCCTAAAGCGAATACTGCTGTAATAAATAGTTTTTTCATGATTTTCTAATTTAGAATTTAATTCGATTGTTAATTACATTGAAATAATGATACCAAAGTAGGTTTCGATTTTAACTTGCTGACCTACAATGGTATACTTATTTTCTCAAATCTGGGAACTGTGTAATTTTGGGTAGTTTGCTTTATAAGTTGTGTAAAATGTACACGAGAGCAAAATTTGGCGCCCAACTCTTCTTATCGTTCTGAGCCCTCTTCAATCGAGTTCAGTTTAGTTCTCCGCTCCAGTATTGTGACACTGCGTAGTGAACAATTTTTTTAGATAATTGTGAGTTCAAAAAAGAAGGGCCACGTTTCAATTCAAACACAATCAAGATTAGTATGGACAAAAAAAAGCCCCGTCAACCTTTCGGTAGACGGGGCTTTCTGTTACCGATCTAAACCGGTAAACTATAAACGCTTACCTTACATTTCTATCCAGTTACCTTCGGCATCAGCATATAATTCAGCTGTTTCACCATCTTCTTTGGCAACTTCTAGTTTGTATTGAGCTTCTTCGTTCAAATAAGCTTTAGCGATAGTAGCACCCGGATGAGCTGCCTCTAAGGCTTCAGTGATAGTAGCAGGAACTTCTTCCAAAGCTACTTCGTTGAAACTGTCTTGTACAGCTTCAGTTGCCTCTGTAGCGGCTTCTTGGGCCTCGTCGGCTACTTCTGTAGCAGCATCTTGAGACTCCTCGACTACTTCTTCAGTAGCTACTTCTTCTACTGCTGTTACTTCTTCTTGAGCAAAAGCAGTCATAGTTCCTAAAGACAATACTGCTGCAAACATTAAATTTTTCATTGTGAGTGTGTTAAAATTATTAATTATTTGTTTTGATAATCATTTTGGGTAATAGGAAAATAGTGCCAAGTGTAGATTGCCGCCGTTTATTTACGTAATAAACTGATTATCAAATGAATAAAAATTTTAAACCAAATCATAAAATGGGTAGCAGTGTGTAAAAAATAAAAAAGTGTGTAAGATTTATACACTTTTTGGGTAATTTAAATTTACATGAATCTCTTAGTGGCCCTTATTTCACTTGATGTGCAGGTCTTAAGAGATCGTTTACTGTTTTTACGGGATTAAAAGTTGACGAAGGCACTTCTACGAAAATGGTGTTCCAAAAGGCCATTGCGCCGTTCCATAGTCCCGGTAGTTCAAGCGCCTTCAATTCTCTACCTTCTTTTGTCTTTCCGGTAATGAAACCCTGTTTTGGGTCGACAAAATTCATCAAATTATATTTTTCACCTTCGTGGTTTCTTACCCCACATACCAAATCTACTGGATTAAAGTGAGTGGAATTTTTCAGAATATCGGCTTGTTCAGTTTTATCCATATCTATTTGAGCCGATTCAATGATCTGTAACGAAACATTGCCCTTTGCGTCTTTGATCCAAAACGGACCACCACCAGGTTCGCCCTCATTCTTTACCATACCACATATTCGTATGGGCCTATTGATTTTATCTTTTAAGACTTCGATTTGCTGACCGATACTAAAGCCAGAAAATTTAATGGAAAAACGGACGTTCAGTTCATGCTCCAAAAAATCTTTGATATCATTTAGTTGGTCGGCGTTCAAATTGTTGTCGACTAAAAGTTTTGCATAGGCAAATGCTTTTTCCTGTACCTCTAGCAATACGCCCGCCAATACTTTTTTACTGTCAGAGACATCACCTGCGAATCTTGGTACGGTCACATTATCGATATTCTTTATAAATATGATGTCGGCTTCCTGTTCATTCAAATTTTCAATAAGTGCTCCGTGGCCGCCAGGTCGAAACAATACAGATCCGTCGCTATTGCGAAAAGGTTTGTTCTGCATATCCACCGCAATCGTGTCGCTAGAGGATTTTTGATAGGAATAGCTTACTTTAAAAGAGGTCTGTGCAGCAGTTGAAACTCTATCTTTAATCGTACCAAGTTCGCTATTGAACATTTCACCATGCTGTTCTGAAATAGTAAAGTGAAGTTCTGCGGTATCACCTGACTTAGCATAAACAGATGCTTCTTTCAAATGCTCTTCAAAAGGAGTAGCGGTATGATTGCCATAATTGTGGAAGGGCAATAACCCCTTTGGAAAAAAACCATAGTTCAATGCATCTTCAGACATCATCTCCTTAACAAAGAGAAACACCTCTTCGTCTTTTGAAGAAGCTTTACCTGAAATTCTTTGCCTAACAAGCTTACAAAAAGCAAAATCGGTAAGGCCTTCGGAAAAGGTCTTTATGGCCCCATCATTAGTTCTGTCGAAATAGCTATCAAGGCTTTCTGCGGATGGGTCATAGTTATCCAAAAAATTGAACAAGGCCTTGAACATACGCGATGCCGCCCCTGAAGCGGGCACGAACTTCAAAAGTATCAGCCCATTTTGTGAAGCATTGAATCTCTCAATCAATTCCTTTTCTTCGCCTTGCGTAAACTTTGAAATTCCCTCGCCTACCGTTACGGCCTTTTCAAGTCGCACGAAGGGAATACCTTCTTTAAAGGTCTCAATTTGGTCGTGTACTTTTTTTTCGGAAATTCCTTTTTCGGAAAGTAATGTCAAGTCGTTTTCTGTAAGTATCATAATTGATGTGTCTAATTCAAGTTCAAAGTTTTGGTGTTTGGCTTTTAAAAAATAAAATCGGAATTCTTACTTCTTAACTTTGGTGTTTCGCATTCCTTTTTCAATCAGCTTATCAATATTCGCAATAGCCGTGGCCAAGCGGTTTTTTTTATCACCTTTCAAGATAATAAAATTACGATTATATCGCTCTAAGGTTTCCTTGAAATATGCGAACATTCTTTTTCTTTCATTGGGTTTGTCACGAAGGTCGTCACCAACCCAGGGAATGTCGATATAGGTCAAGAGATATAGGTCGTACGAATTCCGCAGAGCGTATTTTTCTAAAAGCGGGTTACAATGGCCTACGTAATATGCCTCGGAATATACTTTGGTTTCCAACAGGTCGGTATCGCAAATGAGAACATTCATAGCTTTTTTGGTTAGCGCGTTCTCCAGCTTCATTTGTCCTTCGGCAATTGGCAGCAGGTCTTCGGGCTCACAGGTCTTGCGTTCGTCGTTCCATTTATTTTGTAGATACTCCCTCGCATATTCAGGTGCCCAAACAGTATTGTAATGTCTGGCCAACTGCTCCGACAACGTTGTCTTGCCCGTTGATTCCGGACCGAACAAAACTATCTTAATGATATCTGAGGGTTCTTGTCTAAACTTTTCTTCCATGCGAAATAGGCCTGAACGGCCAAAACGGTAAATATAATATATTGTAGGGAGAGCATGCCCCAGCCACGGTATGCATATAATGGAATTGTTATGAGGTCGGCAAATATCCAAAGTGTCCAGTTCTCCAATTTTTTAAGTGCCATGTACCACATGGCCGTAAAAAATATGCCCGAGGTAAAAATATCGACATAGTTTGATGTTTCTACTTTGTAACCGAAAACTTTGTAGAGCACATAATTTATACACATAGTTGCCAAGAACAGGCCTATTCCGATTAATTTTTCCTTTACGCTAGTCCTAGAAATTTGCACAACATTCTTGTCGTTCTTTTTCCGAGACCAATTCCACCACCCGTAGATACTCATTGCCGACCAATAAAAATTCATCATCATATCACCAAGCAATCCATCCTTATAAAAAAGATATACGGTAATTACCGTTGCGATTAAACCTGTTGGGTATACTAGAATATTTTCTTTTTTGGCATACCAGACGCTTAGTATTCCGGTAACGAATACAATGGCCTCCAGAACTATGGTGTACAGTTCCTTACCTCGATAGCTATCTAGGAAAAAATCAAAAATGTGGCTCATATGCGCTGCGATCTGATTTTACCACTTTCATGAACAATAACCCCTTATCCATTAGTTCAAAGGCTTCTTTGATTTCGTTTTTCAATAGGTTCATCACGGCATCATAGTCGCCAAAGACCTGAGTGCTTAACGGATTCTCTAAAATGGTGAGGCCCGAAGCGCGAAGCTTTTTAATAAAATTGATGATATGCTCCTCGAAGTCGTCTTGAAGGGGCGAAAAGGTAAGTTCTACTGATATGTTCATTGATAAAGGTTAAGGGTTAAAAACTATAAAATGGAATTTGAAATTCTTCTGCTTTTTACCTTCTAACCGCATACACGCAAGTAAAGTTCTCAAATTCTAAGAATTCGATCTCATAAAAAGACGAAGCGCCTTGGTATAAAATCTCAGCAGTGGTAGCAGATTCATCTAATGCAAAATCCTTTACAATAATATGGTGTATAAAACTGAGTCCCGGTTCGGCATAGATTTTATAGAGCGATTCTTTACAGCCCCAGACAATCGTCAATTTACGTATCAGGGCATCGGTGTTGGCGATGGTACGATATTCTTCGATTGGAGTGAACTTGTGCGCAATTCGCAAAATTTTATCACGCTGCTTTTCGATATCGATACCAACTTCTTCAGTTTCGCCGACGATGATTCCCGTAAAATTATTTGAATGCGTAATCGAAATCTTTTTGCCATCCTTCAGGTGTGGTTTCCCAACTTCGTCGTAGTAGAGGTCGGCATCGACATAACCAGCCTCGGCCATTAAATGTCTTATACTCAGAAAAGCCCTGCGGTGCAATTCCGATTTCATGCCATCCATACGAGTTTGGCAATGCGCAGTTAAGGCAATACCCTTAGAAAGTTCTGACTCCGATTCGGTGACCTTCCAAATATAAACCCTGATCGAGGGGCGTATCGTTAATGTCTTGTAAAGAGGCATGGGTTTATGTACTGTTTTTGTAACTTCGCATCCACAAAAAGCAAATTATCTGCGTTTCACGAAAGTAAAAAATAAAAAGAATATGAGCACCGAAACTGTTTCTTATGTACCGTACAAAGTAAAAGATATTTCCTTGGCAGATTGGGGAAGAAAAGAAATCGAACTGGCTGAGGCCGAAATGCCCGGATTGATGGCTCTCCGTAAAGAATATGGAAATGAGCAGCCCTTAAAAGGCGCACGTATTGCCGGATGCCTTCATATGACCATACAGACCGCTGTTCTCATAGAAACGTTGGTGGCGCTTGGTGCCGAAGTTACTTGGAGTTCGTGTAATATTTTTTCTACCCAAGACCATGCTGCTGCGGCTATTGCCGCTGCAGGCATTCCTGTTTATGCATGGAAGGGCATGAACGAAGAAGAATTCAACTGGTGTATCGAACAAACGTTGTTTTTCGGTGAAGACCGCGAACCATTGAACATGATTTTGGACGATGGTGGCGATTTAACGAATATGGTTTTAGATGATTATCCCGAATTGGCCTCTGCAATCAAAGGCCTTTCTGAAGAAACCACTACAGGGGTTCACCGTTTGTACGAACGCGTCAAGAACGGAACACTTCCCATGCCTGCTATCAACGTAAACGATTCGGTAACCAAATCAAAATTTGATAACAAATATGGATGTCGTGAAAGTGCTGTAGATGCGATTCGTCGTGCTACCGATACTATGCTTGCCGGAAAAAGAATAGTGGTCGCCGGATACGGTGATGTCGGTAAAGGTACTGCCTTATCTTTCAAGGGAGCGGGTGCTATTGTAACCGTTACCGAAATCGACCCGATTTGTGCCCTACAGGCCTGTATGGACGGTTATGAAGTGAAAAAATTGGAAACTGTTGTCGGCAATGCCGATATAATTATCACCACCACGGGAAACAAAGACATTATTCGCCCCGAACATTTTAAGGCAATGAAAGACAAAGCGATTGTGTGTAATATCGGACATTTCGATAATGAAATCGATATGGCGTGGTTGAACGGCACCTATGGCAATACCAAAGATGAAATCAAGCCTCAAGTCGATAAATATACTATTGATGGCAAAGACATTATCCTTTTGGCCGAAGGTCGATTGGTAAATTTAGGATGTGCTACAGGTCACCCGAGTTTTGTGATGAGCAACTCGTTTACCAACCAGACTTTAGCACAGATTGAACTTTGGAAAAACAGCGATAATTATAAAAACGAGGTCTATATGTTGCCCAAATATCTTGACGAAAAAGTAGCGGCTTTACACCTATCACGTTTGGGCGCAGAACTTACCGAGTTAAAACAAGAGCAGGCGGAGTATATAGGGGTAACGGTAAAAGGGCCTTTTAAGCCAGAGTATTATCGGTATTAATAGACATTAAAAAAGCACGTTTTTCAATAATAATCAAAACCCTCGCAGTGATGTGGGGGTTTTGATTATTTAAATAGCCTCTTGAACTTTATTATAGACTATGCCGAACCGGAAGGTGTATACCGGCTCATTTCTTCACCGATTTTCAAAAGATCGTTCACCTCTTCTTCGGTAAAATCATATGGAACGGGTTTCGCGATACCCAGAGTGCCAAATAAGGTGCCATCAAGCATCATTGGCAAAGCTATCGAACCTTCTACCTTGGTTTCTTTGGCAGCTGGGCGGGCAACTCCGGAGCTATCCGTTTGTAGGTTGCACATTTCTACCGGTTCGCGACGTTCTGCCGCAATGCCGGCCATACCCTTTCCAATGGGAATCTCCGATAGTTTCGGAATTAAAAATGGCGGAATACCGATTTGGGCCTTTAACTTCAATAAAGATGTTTTTGCCTCCAAAAAATGGATGGTACCCGTTGTGCAATCAAAGGATGAAATAATCTCGGAAAGCACTTCTTCCCAGTTAATAGTTGTCCGCTTTAAAGAAGCATATATCTTCTCTAGTTTTGATTCATTTTTTTCATTCATAACCTTACTGTTTAATCCAATCCGTTTAATCTTATAATCGATTGATATCTGGTTTCTTTATCCTGAAAGAGACATCGAAACGAAACATAATATTGGTTCTTTAGGGATTCCATACCTAGACACCTTCAGCTAAAGCATCTGAAGTATATCAATCGTTGTTGGAGCTTAACTGGTTGTATTTCACCATTAGCTCCCTATACCTTTCCGAATCCTCTTTTGAGTGGTTCCCAAAATCGTCGATAATAGTGTGCTGAATGTTGTTGGCCTTTAAAAAAATGGAAACTCTCTCCAATTTTTCAGGCGTACCCTTAATTTCAATTTTAGCCATTTTTTAATCGTTTATTTGGTTTTAATTCTTTGAGGTCCCGGTTATTCCTTTTAACCTTATTCTCTCCATATTATGTATTCGATTTTCCAATCTTTTAGTTGTGCTTCTGTAAATTCTATTTCTTCCACATCGATAGTGTCATCAATCAGCGCATCTCCAAAAATCTCGTAGAAAATATGTGAGTTTTCAATATAAGCAAAGGTATGCTGATGATAATTGGTATATGTCTTGATTTCACCACCTCTCAACTTCTTGATTTTTTGATACCCGTCACCGACCCTTAACCCATATTCGTCCTTTGCCATCGCGTCTTGAATGTATACTTCATTTAATTTCAAACTGTCTTCGTAATCCATTGAAAAATAACCCAACTCCTTGTCCCCTCTTTTTAAAGCGTATAGCGGAAAATCCGGTCCATCTTGTTGCCCCATCTCTTTTACGATCGTAAATGTTTTAAAAGACTGTTTTAATTCGTCTAACATTTCCCGTTTGGGAAAAGGGAGTGGTATATTCCCGATACGATCCTCGTAAATAGTAATACTATCTTTTTTTTCCTTATTTGTTTTTTCTGACTGATCTTCTATTTGTATTTCAATTTCTTTTTCGGAAGGGCCTAACGCATTTTTTTTCGGTTCTCTGCCGCAGGAGAAAAAAAGATAACCGACAATAAAAACCATAATTATATTTTCCTTCGATTTCATGTGAAACACCTATTGCGATAATAATGTGTTGAAATATACCACATTCTTTGAATACGTTCTTATGGTTTTATATGGTTTGTCATCCTATTTTCCCAGCTGTACGGCCCGCTGCATTGCCTTATATCTTTTATTCCATAACACCATGTCCTTATTAAGGTGGTCATCGATATGCACGGGGTCGGTGGTTCGGAACAGGCCGCCCCAACGAAGGTCGGAATCGTCAATGATCGATTTAAGAAATTGTTTTACCGGTTCGGGCACTATTGGGTACTTGACCAAAACCCTAGAATTGGCCATTTCATCATTACCGTAGCGCAGGTTCATATCGATACCATGCCCAGCAAGATGATTGGAAAAGGTAGCAGGCTTTACAATTGCACCTTTCACATTGGTAGTGGTTCGAAAGGAGCTGGTAACATATACAAAGACATTGGCCTGCTCAGCATATGCGTTGATCTTTTTGAGCATAGGCACGAACTGTATATCTGCCCTACAGGGATTACCCATAAACCTAGACCCTTGAAAGAGCACCAAAGGGGATTTTTTTCTTGGCAGATTATTTTTTGCCAAGTCGCTCCAATTTTTTCCATAGTAAGAATTGATATATTTGAGCATCAAGTTTATCAATGGCCTTTTAAGCAAATCGCCATCGGATGATATCCCATTGCCTTTCGCAAAGCTAACGACTGCCTTACGGGTGCCCGCCCCGTAGATGCCATCAGCACCATATTTCGCGTAATTCATCAACTTGCCATACCCCATAGTATTCAGTAGCACCTGAATAGCGGTAACACTCATGCGGGTTCCTCTGGAAATATATTTTTTTGTTCTAAGGTCTGATTGATGTATGTCCCATAAAATATACATTTCGGGAAGAAAATCGTGTCGTTGCAAAATCAGTTCGGCCAGTGTATTTGAAACTGAAGTACCGTTAGATTCATGGTCGTTTTTTCTTGCAAAGGCCTTTACGGCAGTAGTTGTGGCCTTACCATAATCTCCATCGGCCTGATAAGCACCCCACTTCAATTCGGTACGAAAACCTAATTCAAAAAGAATCCGTTGAAGGTCTGTAATCAATTCTTTGTCCGAAGAATTTTGGGACAAGCGTACGCTCACGTCTCCCTTATTGAGTGCTGCTTCCAAAAGGTTTGAACATTCCATTGTAATTGATTTAAAGGTGAAGTTATTATTTCTCCTATCAAGATAAGGCCAATTTAGATTTCATCCAAAGGAGCATGTACTATTTACAGACCTTTGTACCCAGAAAGCACATGAATTTCTGTTATACTCAAGTCATTTTTTTTGAGTTTCAATCAAAAGAAGAAGGAAAAAACAAGTTATCACTGCATTTAGATTCCAAAATCTTCTCCGCATCAGATGAGCGAACAACCATTTTAAACAGTTTGCATGTAAAACTCCAAAAAGACGGAAATATTTGGGTTATACCAGACCAGACCCCCCCCCTTCTTTTTCGTCGGCCTAAACACTAAATCAGCATCCAGTTAATCGATATTTAACTATAGTGAATAGCGTTCAAGGCTAAAATGTATACCGAGTATACAAAATTAATGTCTAAACATACATTTTTCGTGTTAAACAATATAGAACATCACTACTTTTTGCTACAGTAAATCACTATATCTTATATATTTTTCGAAGGTTTAATAATCTTCAGACAAGGTCAAATAGGTATTTCTGTTTGTGGTCAATACACTTGATTCAAGCTCATTTTACTTATGACTAAAAGAATATTTAAACAATTTATAAACTAAAACATAGAAATTATGCCACATTATGCACAAGGAACAAGAGGATGGACAAAATTAAAAGGATATCAAGCCCTTTGGGATCCGAAAATTGATCTGGGTAAATTCTATTTTACAACAGTTCGAGGTAATCGGGAAGAGACCCCATATATGACCTCTGAAAACTTTGCACGAGTTATTGATATTCTTCGAAACGAAGAACCGGTTTACGGCAATGCAAGTACAGGTTCAGTGACTACTCAAGGTGAAGAAGTGGGAGAAGAAGAGAGCTAGTCAAAGTAATAGGGTAACCGGGTTAGTTACATCAAACAAAAAAACCCTTTCACGTCCGGACAACTACCAAGATGGGAAAGGGTTTCAATATGATAAAAGAAAGTATTACCTAAGCCTCAAAAGGCTCAATGGAAACATAAGACTTTCCACCGGATTTCTTTTCGAATTTTACGAGTCCATCAACACGGGCATGTAGCGTATGATCTTTACCAGCATACACATTTTGACCAGGGTTGTGCCGAGTACCACGTTGTCTTACAATAATGTTACCCGCAATAGCAGCTTGGCCTCCGAAAATCTTAACGCCCAAGCGTTTTGATTCCGATTCCCTTCCGTTTTTCGAACTACCTACACCTTTTTTGTGTGCCATGATATTTATTTTTAAAAAATCTGTCGTCGTCGTGTTTAACCGATCATTGACAGACAGCGTTCAATTAAATTTCTTAATTATTATTTGCCCAATGCGGCAATCAACTCGCCTTTCTTCATTGAAGAAATGCCTTCGATTCCTTTGGCCTTTGCCATCTCTTTCAATTCAGCAACAGTATTCTTGCTCAAATCGACGTTGGCTTCTTTCTTTGCTGTGACTTTTTCAGTCTTAGGTTTTGATACTGCCGCTACTTCTACGGGGACATCTTTTCCTTTCGCTTCAGATGGTGCCGGCTTAGCCTCTTTTTTAGGGGCGACCTTTTTGGGCTCTTCCTTCTTGGCTGTTTTCTTCGCACCTTTAACAACGATACTTTCGATAACGATTTCCGTAAGCGATTGACGATGACCGTTTTTCTTACGATAGCCTTTACGTCTCTTTTTCTTAAAGACAATTACCTTGTCACCTTTTAGGTGCTTAACGACTTTGGCCTCAACAGCCGCGCCGTCTATAGCCGGGGCGCCAACGGTAATGTTCGATCCATCTGCCAAAAGAAGTACATTGTCAAAAGTTACCTTTTTTCCTTCTTCGGTCTGCAAACGGTGAACATACACTTTTTGGTCTTTCGCAACTTTAAATTGCTGCCCTGCCATCTCTACGATTGCGTACATAATGTGTATATAATTAGTTTATTGTATCGCTCATTTTTTCAATAAGCGGATGCAAATATACTGCTAAATCATTAATGTACAAGTGATTTTTGGAGTTTTTAAACGGATTTTCTTTTAAGATTACGACTTGATTTGAACAACTGCATAAAAGAAAGCGTTAACACCAAAGAAGTGGCGAAACCCATAATGGCAACGGTAAAGAAAACAATACTTTCAAAATTAAAATTCTTAAACCATACATCGGAAAGTGTGGCCAAAAAATCAGGGTTTATCTCCGTTGAATAAATCGCAAAAAAGAGGGTGAAGATCAAAGTAGCTATAAAGCCTGTAACAACACCGCCAGTGAACCCCTTGCCATAATTGAATGTTTCTTTGTCGCTTAATTTCAAATACTTTATCGCTTCGTAAATACCAAAACCGGTAATTACCCCATTGAAAAGACTATATAATACGTTTGTATGCAGATTAAATAGGGAAAGAATTAAAAAATAGGCGATCAAGCAACCGCTTGTTGCTATGCCGAATCGGATGGGCAGGGCGTATTCTTTCATCTGACAGTAGTTTTATTTTATTAAGGTCGTGTTTAATTCGCCAATCAAATTTAAATAGCCATCCAAAATTGCCACGGCTCATTTCATTTTCTTAAAGTATTGGTTTGATTGCTTCAAAATACATAAAATTTACAAGTTATGGTTTAAAAATCTTGTTAAAGCAAGACGGTATAGGACCTTTATCATCCATAAAAAATTATATTCGTGTAACAATACAGCTACTTCGGCTACGTATTACTATCGAAACACTGAAAAAATGAAACAAAAACTACTTTTTGGGGCTTGTCTGCTCTTATTGACGACTGCCCTTAACGCCCAAGAAGTGACGTATGAAGAATATGAACTTGATAACGGCCTACATGTTATTCTTCACCAAGACAATACGGCCCCAGTGGTCACCACATCTGTAATGTATCACGTTGGTGGTAAAGACCGTACCGAAGGCCGCACAGGTTTTGCCCATTTTTTCGAACATCTATTGTTCGAGGGAACGAAGAATATCGAACGCGGTAAATGGTTCGAGATCGTCTCTTCTAACGGCGGCCAGAACAACGCAAATACCTCTCAAGACCGTACCTACTATTATGAAGTCTTTCCGTCAAATAATCTAGAACTTGGGCTTTGGCTTGAATCAGAACGTATGCTACATCCCGTTATCGATCAAAAAGGTATAGATACGCAACAAGAAGTGGTCAAAGAAGAAAAACGCCTACGCGTCGACAACTCTCCTTATGGTAAACTATTACAGGTCGTAGGTGAAAATCTCTTTAAGTTACATCCGTATAAAGATCCCAACATCGGCTACATGAAAGATCTTGATGCAGCTACCTTGGAGGATGTTGTTGCTTATAATAAAAAGTACTACGTACCCAATAATGCTGTGTTAGTTGTAGCAGGTGACATAGAGATCTCGGAAAGTAAAAAAATGGTGGAGGATTATTTCGGAACTATACCTAAAGGAGAGCCGGTAATACGAAACTACCCGAAAGAAGACCCAATTTCACAAGAAGTAAGAACTAAGGCTTTCGACCAGAATATTCAGATTCCCGCGTCGGTCATTTCATACCGTACCCCTGGCTTTAGAGAACGGGATGCCTATGTGCTCGATATGATCTCTACCTATTTAAGTGACGGAAACAGTTCGAAACTCTACAAGAAAATGGTCGATGACCAAAAACAGGCCTTGCAAGTAGGTGCTTTTAACGTTGCCCAAGAAGATTATGGCATGTATCTTGTTTTTGCGCTTCCGGTTGGGGAAACTAGTTCGGAAACACTTCTCACTGAAATGGAAGAGGAAATCGCCAAGGTTCGAGACAGTCTCATTTCCGAAAGAGACCATCAAAAACTATTGAATAAATTCGAAAACCGGTTCGTGAACTCCAATTCAAGTGTTTCGGGCATTGCCAATTCTTTGGCCCGAAATTATTTGCTTTACGGCGATACCGAATTGATCAATAAGGAAATTGAAATATACCGCTCTGTAACCCGTGACGAAATAAAAGAAGTGGCGAACAAATACCTGAAGCCAAATCAACGGGTAATCATCGATTATTTACCCGAAGAAGCAAAGGAACAGTAGCCGTTAGAAAAAAACCAAACATCTAAACTAGTACAGTAATAAACTTGATAAAGAATAAAGATTCCCGCTCCTGTCTGTATACAGTCAGTATTGCGAGAATGACAGATAAAAAGTCCTAATTATGAAAAAATTGTACATCACGTTGCTTTTGGCCTTTTTGGGCGTTGGAGCTCAGGCACAAATAGATCGTAGTAAAATGCCCAAACCTGGGCCTGCCCCCGAAATTAATTTGCAAGACCCACAGACATTTGAACTGCCGAACGGCCTGAAAGTCTTAGTGGTCGAAAACCATAAACTGCCTAGGGTATCCATTCAGTTACGTATTGATAATCCACCAGTACTGGAAGGCGAAAGGGCCGGGGTTTCGAGTTTAACAGCCAGTCTTTTGGGCAAGGGCTCGAAGAACATTCCCAAAGACGAGTTCAACGAAGAGGTCGATTTTATAGGCGCCCGTATAAACTTCGGTTCGCAAAGTGCCTTCGCCAGTTCTTTGTCGAAATATTTTCCTAGAGTATTGGAACTGATGGCCGATGCCGCCATCAATCCGAACTTTACAAAAGATGAATTCGATAAGGAGAAACAAAAGCTTTTGACAGCTCTTAAAGCCGATGAAAAAAACGTTCCGGCCATTGCGCGAAGGGTCGGTATGGCATTGGCTTTTACCAAAAAACACCCTTATGGTGAATTTGTCACCGAAGAGACCGTGAACACTATATCACTAACGGATGTCATTCAATTCTATGAAGACTATTTTGTTCCAGCAAATGCCTATTTGGTAGTAGTCGGCGATATTAAATTTGATGAGGTGAAAACAATGGTAGAACAACGGTTCACCCCATGGATGAAATCAGTACCACCGTCATTTCAATTTTCAAGACCTTCGGATGCGCTATACACACAGATCAATTTTGTCGATATGCCCAATGCCGTCCAATCTGAAATTACCGTCGAAAACCTCGTGAACCTTCAGAAAAAAGACCCCGATTATCTGTCGGCACTTATGGCCAACGAAATTTTAGGTGGTGGTGGCGAAGGTCGGTTGTTCCTTAACCTAAGGGAAGACAAAGCCTACACGTACGGGTCGTATTCCAGATTAGGCAACGACAAATATGCACCCTCTCGTTTTAGGGCTACGGCCAGCGTACGTAATGCCGTTACCGACAGCGCCGTCGTTGAACTATTAAAGGAAGTCGACAGAATTACAATGGAACCAGTGACACACGAAGAGCTAGAAAATACCAAGGCAAAATACACCGGGAGATTTGTAATGGCCCTAGAAGATCCAGCAACAATTGCGGGATATGCACTAGATGTTAAAACGGAAAACCTACCCAAAGATTTTTACAAAACCTACCTTGAAAAAATCAATGCAATTACTATCGAAAACGTGCAGCAAGCCGCGCAGAAGTATATCAAGCCCGAGAACCTGCGTATCGTAGTTACTGGCAAGGGCAGCGAAGTATTGGAAAATTTGGAAAAAGTGCCGTTTAAGGGAAAACCGCTACAGGTAAAATATTTTGACAAATATGCGAACGGTACTGAAAAACCAGATTACGAAGCAAGCTTGCCTGTAGATGTTAGCACCAACGACGTACTAAACAAATACCTAGAAGCCATCGGTGGCAAGAATAAATTAATGAGTGTGGAATCATATTCTATGTTGGCAGAGGCCGAAATGCAGGGTATGAAACTGAATCTTCAAATGAAGAAGACTTCAAAAGACCAGTTTATGCAAGACATGAAAGTGGCCGGCAACTCAATGAGCTTACAAGTTTTTAATGGCGACAAAGGCTATATGGTCATGCAAGGGCAGCGTAAAGATATGGGTGCAGAAGAACTTGCCAAGGTCAAGGAAGAATCAGCTCTCTTTCCGGAACTCAACTATACCGATAGTACTATTTCTCTTGAAGGGGTCGAAAATGTTGATGGTAAAAAGGCATACAAACTCAAAATATCAGAAGATAAATCCGCTTTTTACGATATAGAAACTGGGCTAAAAGTACAAGAGATAACTAAGTCTGAAATGGGCGGACAGCAAATTACCAGCGTCACAAATTATAAGGATTACAAAGAAGTGGCGGGTATTCTGTTTCCTTTCGTATTGGCGCAGACAGTCGGTCCACAAAGTCTTGAATTTATCGTCTCGGAAGTAAAAGTCAACGAAGGTGTCTCGGATGCCGATTTTGAGTAAAACCCCAATTGCGAGCAACGCTTTCGTAGAAGGCCGTTACGCCACAATCTGCTGCGCATGCACACAAACCAAACTTGGTCGACATCGGCAGCAGATTGCTGCACTTCGCTCGTAATCTAGGTTTACCCGATCTTGCGAATTGAAGCTTCGCCGATAACAATTCCTTTATCTACCGATGCGTCCCCTTTATAGTTAATTGAGGCCTCTCCGTAACAGGTGACCTTTAGCTTGTTGGAAACGTTGACCCTAAAATTGCTCTCCCCGTAAGCGGTTATCTTCGTGTAGGTATTCCCCATATCCAAAGTATTGACCTCACTTTCGCCATAAGCACGATAGACCTGGTGATTTACGGAACCGTCCTGGATTTCTAAATAGCTTTCACCGTAGATGGAAACATTTAGTTTATCTACCGAAACAGAATTAAAATAGACTTTCGATTCACCGTAAATGCGTAATTTAAAATCATCTTGTTCGATAGCACTTTCACAATTAATTACCTCTTCGCCTCTTACCGATAATACTTCCAGATTTTTATAGGTAATGGTTGCGGTCGCCATGGTTCCGTTGTATATGGATTTCTTCCCTTTCCATTCTCCATTGTCATGTTTTTCAGATTTGGTTATCGTTTTAGCACCATCCAGATAAATTCTTAAGGTCTTACCCTCGACCTCAACATTGATTTTATCTTCAGAGAGTCTAGCGTTTTCTATCAGTACTGATTCTTCAGTACCCTCAACAAGATTCACCTCAATATGCGGGCTTACGATAATCTTATCAAAATGGTCTACGGAAATGGATTTTGATTGGGCCGATAAACTGATTGCTGAGCACAGAACTATTATGAGCATGCTACCCGAAAGAAATAATTTTTTCATGTTTCTAAATTTTAAGTTTTATAGTATTGTTTTAAAGATGACTATACATTGCTTTTGTTACAGTAAATGTGATTTTGCTTATATTTGAACTATTACGAGAACTAACCAGAATAGATAAGCTTATACCATGCCAATAATACAACATGGTATTAATCAGATAATTAAATATTATTTGTGTAGATTCTATTTTTTGTAATGTAACAAATATTTACAAAAAGTGTATACTATTTTGACACCTTACCTTAAAAGAGAGCATATGGTCAAAGCTGATTCATGAACTTCACCACTAAGTTTTTACAGATAATGAAGTAAATTTTAGATTACTTTTTTCTTTTTATTCACCAGCCAAACCCCAAAAAGAATAATCGCCCCTCCCCCCAATTGGTAAAGATTAATGGTCTCCCCATCCCAA